>Ga0307986_10001523_pt1 | contig 16798 bp, 13 predicted proteins | sample EllFjometageno82_FD_203170 | JGI IMG/M metagenome (GOLD analysis project Ga0307986, IMG submission 203170) | Marine microbial communities from Ellis Fjord, Antarctic Ocean - #82 | ecosystem: Environmental > Aquatic > Marine > Unclassified | place: Southern Ocean | collected 2014-10-09
ATTTTTTTAAATACCTAAGCATTTCAGTTTCTGATTGATATTTGTTAAAAACAGGGTGTGTTAAATACTTTGAAGTTCTTTTTAACTGACTTGGAATATTATTTAATTCAACTTTTGCTGTTTGGTTATACTTTTTATCTGATCCAAATATTTCTAATAAAGTATTTACATCTTCTAATTTTTTTGCTTCATCAAATGCAATTGAAATCATTTCATTGTTTACATTTCTTAAATTAATTTTTTTAGCTAAGGCATTCTGGTATATTTCTTTTGTTTTATCTTTAGTTTTTATGGTCACTGTATCAAAAAAATGATCACTTAATGTCTCAAACCCAGTAGCTTTAACTCCTTCGGAAAATAATTTTGCTAGCTTTGAGGTTCTATTTGCTATTTGTAAAATACCTTTAGGGCCATGATAAATGGCGTATGCAGCAGAAATGATTGCAAGTAAAGCTTGCGCAGTACAAATATTGCTCGTTGCTTTACCTCTTCTGATGTGTTGCTCACGAGTTTGAAGAGATAATCTATAGGCTTTCTTTCCGTAACGGTCTACTGAAACACCAATAATACGACCTGGCATTGATCTTTTAAATTCTTCTTTAGTTGCAAAAAAAGCAGCGTGCGGTCCACCGTAACCCATTGGGATTCCAAATCTTTGGGCACTACCAACAGCGATATCCGCTCCTAATTCAGCTGGTGTTTTTAATTTAGCTAAAGATAGTAAGTCAGCAACTACGATGGCCTTACCTCCTTTTTTATGAATTTGGCTAATAGCTTCACTAGGATCAATAATATCACCGAGTGTTGTTGGATAAGGGAGAACACCACATATTAATTTTTCATTAATACTAGATAAATAATCTTTTTGATTTCCAATTAATAATTTTAATCCAAAAGGTTCTGTTCTAGTTTTTATAAGATCAATAGTTTGTGGGTTACAATCACTAGATACAAAAACATGATCTGAATCATTTTTGTCGATACGTTGGCATAGTCCAACAGCTTCAGCAGCCGCTGTTGACTCGTCTAGTAATGAAGCGTTTGCAATATCCATGCCTGTCAGATCAGTTATAACTTGTTGAAAATTCAATAACATTTCCAAACGTCCTTGAGCCACTTCTGGCTGATATGGGGTATATGAAGTATACCATCCTGGATTTTCTAAAATATTTCTTAAAATAACATTAGGTGTGAAAGTGTTGTAATAACCCATGCCAATAAAATTCTTAAAAATTTCGTTCTTCTTTGAAATAGACTTTAATTTTTTTAAAGCGTCATTTTCAGAAATTGACTCATCAACTTTTAGTTCTTCAGCTAAAAGAATTTTTTCAGGAACAGTATTCTTCATCAAATCATCTAATGATTTAGCACCAACTGCCTGGAGCATTATTTCCTGATCTCCTTGTGAAGGACCAATATGTCTTGCTAAGAACTCTTTTGAATTATCATCAATCATTTAACTTGGGTTTTCCGTTACGAATTTGTCATAATCCGATTTAGTCATTAAATTATCTAATTCAGAGCTGTCTTTTATTCTTATTTTAAAAAACCAGCTTGCTCCTTCTGGATCTGAATTGACACTAGATGGGTCATCGACTATCAATTTGTTACTCTCTGTAACTTCACCAGATATAGGCGAATAAACATCACTAGCAGCTTTTGTTGACTCAACTACAGCTGCTTGATTATTTTGTTCAATTGCTTTTCCTGCCTCAGGTACCTCAACAAACACGATGTCACCCAACATTTCAGTTGCATGTTTTGTTATACCTACAGTTGCTACATCTCCTTCCACGGATACCCACTCATGTTTTTTTGAAAATTTTTTTTCACTCATAATGTTTCCTTATTTTGCATAACTCTTTTTATAAAATGGAAGTTCAGCAACTTTAGCTTCATATTTTTTACCTCTCACCTCAAGTTTAATTATAGTACCAATTTTTGAAAAATTAGAATTTACGTAACCCATTGCTACTGAGGCATTTACACTTGGTCCAAATGTTCCACTAGTTATTGTTCCAATTTCCTTGTCTTCACTTGAAAATATTTTTGTACCTTCTCTTGCTATGATTTTACCTTCAGGCAAAATTCCAACTCTTAATTTTGATGTGCCTTTTTCTATATTATTTTTGATTTTTTCCCATCCATTAAATCCGCCCTCTTCTCTTCTCTTTTTTGCTATCGCCCACTTTAAGTTGGCTTCTATAGGGTTGATTTCTTCGTTTAATTCATGTCCGTATAAGCAAAGTCCAGCTTCCAGCCTTAGCGTGTCTCTAGCTCCTAAGCCTATTGGTTTAACCTTATCTTCTAACAGATTCTTAATTAATTTTTCCACTTGAGTGTTTAATACCGACATTTCAAAGCCATCTTCACCGGTGTAACCAGATCTTGTTACGTAAATTTTTTCACCATCAAATTCAAAGATATTTCCTCGCATAAATTTTAAATCACCTACACCTTTAATATGTTTCTCTAAAATTTCAGCAGACTTAGGTCCTTGTACTGCAATTAAAGATGTTTGTGTGCAAAGATGAAATTTATGATTTTTACCTAAATATTTTGATATTTGTTTGATGTCATTCTCCTTACATGCTGCATTTAATATAATACAAAAACTTTTTTCTCTTCTTGTGATAATTAAGTCATCAATTACTCCTCCGTTGTCATTTAATAAAAAAGAATATTTTGATTGATTTGTCTTAAGATTTTTTAAATCCGCAGGTATAATTTTTTCTAATGCTCTCTCAAGATTTTCTCCACTTACATAAAATTGACCCATATGAGAAACGTCAAAAAATCCCGCATGTGAACGTGTTGCAATATGTTCTTTTATAATGCCATCAGAGTATTGAATTGGCATTTCATAACCGGCAAAAGATACAAACTTAGCACCTAAAGTTTTGTGGTAATCATATAATGTTGTTTTTTGTACTTCCATAATAACTCTTATTATTTACCCAATCTGTCTGTGGTACCTGAGAGTTTTACTCCTTCGGTGAGGCTTACGCCTGCTTTCCAGAGTTATTATTTAACGGTCCTTTTGCCTGAGAGTTTCCTGGGTGTTGCTCCTTCGGCCTTGAATTTAATCAATGTCTCCCGCTATATTTCGCACTACTTTCTTATTCCAATATTTAAGATTCTAAATGCTCTACGTTTAAAAAGCAATTACTAACTGTGTCCAAAGGTTAATGGGGTGTGTCCAACTGTGTCCGAGTGAGTCCTGAGTGAGTCCAGAACGACCAGTAAACATAGGGGTCCCTGCTACACCTCTGAATTGCAAACTTTGTTACTGTATAAAAGATCGTAACATTTAAATGTTACTTTTTTTTAACTTATATACTAAGTCTTTGCCTGCTAGAAGCAATGCAACAATGTTTTGTATTTAAAGATCAGCATTAGGCCCTGATATTGCAGCTATATTTTTTAGCTGGCTCAGAATACCACTAGCTTTAAACTTATTTAACTCACTTAAATTCGTATTACCAATTACTTTGTAATAAAATTTTAAATAAGTAAATCTAAAAAATTTGAAAAAATGAACCTTTGTTGCAAGCAACAAACCATAATGTTTTCTGTGATAATAAAAGCTAGACCAGTAAACATGCCAAAACCTGATGTGCCAACTTTTATTAAAAATTAATTTATTTTTATTTTTTGAATTCGATCCAAATAAATGTTTTACTTTAATGGAATTAATTACTATTAATTTTTTTCCTATATTTTTTATTCTCTTTGAAATATCTCTATCTTCAAAATATAAGAAAAAATTTTTATCAAAATAATTTATTTTCTTTAGATCTTTTGATTTAAAAAACATACACCAACCAGGTACATAGGGAATTTCAAATAAAACTTTTTTGTTTTTATTTAACTTATAACTATCTATGCTATTTTTAGTTTTAAAATCATCATACTTGTCAGTTTTACTAAAAATAGTTTCAAATAAACCATTGCAGTTACAAGTCAGTATTCCAAAATCCTTAATTGTTTTAGAAATTTTTTCTAACTCAAGAACTTGATTGGCAGTTATATGCATATCTGGGTTTAAGACTAAAGAATAGTGTGTTTTAACTTTTTTTAGACCAATATTGTTCGCAACTGAAAATCCTAAATTTTTTTTTAATAAATATACTTTTATATTTTTATACTTATCTTCAATTTTTTTTTGAAAAAATTCGTTTTGAGAATTTTCTATTAATATTATCTTAAATTTTTTATTTAAGTTTTCTAAGGTTTTTTCGACAACAAGACCTTTAAATGTAACTATGACAATAGTTGTAAGTTTAGATTCTTTCATAAGACAAAGTATTAAAATTATAAACTATAGCCTGGTACGATCCTATAGTAAATTTCTCTGGTGTAGTTAACGCCGCCACTGCTTGTTTGATAAAATAACAAATGATATTAGATTTTTTCTTTATTTTTTAAAATTAACCAATTTTATGATCAATTCAGCATAAACAATTTTATAATTATAGTTATAATTTTTATTTTTATGATAAATATATATAAAAAAATTAATAATATATTTGTGAAACATGTCTACAAACGTCAATCTTAATACTTTTTTCCGTTTCTATTTGTTTGTATGGATGTTTTAATTAAATAAAAAATTATGAAATTCGATGAACTTATAATTATACTTAAACGTTTATACAGAGGATATGTTAAAAAGCATTTTAAGAAAATATTAATAGCTTTATCTTTATCAGTGCTTGTGGCCATTAACACTTCTGGAATTGCATGGTTATTAGATCCTGCAGTTAAAAAAATCTTTATTGATAAAGATGTAACTTATGCCTGGCTAATTCCTTTGGGAATTATAGTTGCATTTGCAGGAAAAGGTACTTCATTATATTTTGCAAGAGTTATAATGATAAAAATTGCAGCAAAAATTGGGGGAGAAATACAAGGACAAATAGCTCAAAATATTTTATCTACTGATATTCAAACTTTAGACAACAGGCATTCTGGTAAATATATATCAAACTTTATGTTTGACTCGGGTCAGCTTACTCAATTGGTGAGTACCGCTGTTTTAAACTTAATGAAAGATAGTTTTTCTGCGATTGCTCTAATATCTTTAATGTTTTATCAAAATTGGAAGTTAGCACTTTTTGCAATGTTGATGATTCCTATATCTGGAGGTGTTGCAAAAAACTTAGGCAAAAGAATAGGTAAAGCAACTAGACAAGCTGGTGAAATTTCAGCTGATGTTACAACTTTTTTGTCGGAAATTTTTAAAGGTTCTAGAATGATAAGAGTTTACCAGAAAGAAAAAGATGAAGAAGAAAATGGAAGAATAAAAATAAATGAACTTGTAAACAAACACATTAAAATAGGTAGTATTCTTATTAGATCGGCACCAATAATGGAAACTATGACCGGCATAATGATTGCAGGGTTTATTTTCTTTTCGGGTAAATTAATAGCTAGCGGTGAGATGGAAGTTAATAATTTTTTTTCTTTCTTAGCTGCAATGATGTTGGCATATCAACCTGTAAGATCTTTAGCTACGCTTAACATGACAGTATATCAAGGTGCTGCTGCTGCAAAAAGAATTTTTACAGTGATTGACCATCCGGTCGAAGTAAAGAAAAATGAGGACTGTCCTGATTTAGTAATTAAAAAATCGAATATAGAGTTTAAAAATATAAATTTTGGCTACGTAAATACTGAAAAAAAAGCATTAAAAGGTATAGATATGTTTATAGATGGTGGGTCAATGACAGCTTTTGTAGGACATAGTGGTGCTGGAAAAAGTACAATCTTTAATTTAATTACTAGATTTTATAACCCCCAAAATGGTGAAATTTTAATTGACAATCAAAGCCTTAACAATATTAAACTAAGTTCACTGAGAAAAAATATTTCACTTGTGAGTCAGGATGTTTTTTTATTTGACGATACTTTAAAAAACAATATTTCCTACGCAAATTCTTCTGCAACTGATAATGAAATCATTGCAGCATGTAAGTACGCTGCAGCGGATGAATTTATTGAAAAATTACCTAAGAAATATGAAACACTTACTGGAGAAAATGGTGTACGTCTATCAGGTGGACAAAAACAAAGAATATCAATTGCTAGAGCTATTTTAAAAAATGCACCAATTGTTTTACTGGATGAGGCGACTTCCTCTTTAGACTCTGAATCAGAAGAAATAGTTCAAGATGCTATTACTAATTTAACAAAAAATAAAACTACTTTAGTAATTGCCCATAGACTATCTACAATTCATAATGCTAAAAAAATATTTGTTTTAAAGCATGGAAAGATTATAGAATCTGGAAATCATGATTTTTTAATAAAAAATTGTGATGAATATAAATCGCTTTATCAAAAGCAATTAAAATAGGCTTAATAGTCCTTTTATATAAAACTTTAATTTTGTTAATTTCTTTCATTAGATTATCATAGTGATTAAGTTTAACTAAATTTCAAATGGACTAAGAATTAGAGTATTTTTGCTCTATAGTCTTAAAAATAACTGCTACTAAAATTATACTCCCACCAAGAAATACACTCATAGGCGGAATTTCATTTAAAAATAGCCAAACCCAAAAAGGTCCACACAATGTTTCGGTTAGCATTAGCAAACCAACAATTACTGCAGGCGTAGATCTTGCCCCAATCGTTATACATATAAAACCAAAGGCGTGTTGAAAAGATCCTAATAAAAAAGCAATTAATAAATCATGTGAAGAAATTATAACAGTTTTAGACATGAAGAATCCATAAATCATGCTTAAAAACCCAGCAATCATAAGTGATGGGACAAAATCAATCATTGGAAATTTTCTAATTAATAAAATAAGAAAAGCAAAATTGATAGGAATATATAGGGCAACTAGATTTCCTTTCAAAGAACCGGCATCTAAAGAGGCACCGATCATAACAGTGATTCCTGTCATTGCTAAAATTATTGAAAATAAAGTTTTTAGTCCTATTTTTTCTTTTAGAAATAAATAGCCAAATATAGCAAGCCATATTGTTTGGCTACTTATGATAAACAAAACATTCGCAACTGTTGTTTCTGTCATGGCTATTATGTAGGCTACAAAACCAAGAGACATGGCAAAACCATATAAAATTCCAAGATAGCCCGATTGATTAATCATAAATAGAGCTTTTTTTTTATATCTAATCAATAAAAATAAGATGAGTGTTAAAGAAAAGAAAAAAGCTCTCCAAAATAAAATTTGCCAAATATCAGCGCTTTCTATTTCTCTAATGAGTAGACCTCCCCAGCTTAAAAAAAAAGCACCCATTAAACAAAGTGTATACCCAGGAATTTTATATGTAGACAACATCTAAAAATTTTTTAAAATTCTATTAAAATAAAAATTTAAAGTAATAGATCTCAACACCATAAAAAAAGTTAACGATAGCCACAAACCATGATTTCCAAAATTATTAACTAGAAAATGGGATGATGTAATAAAAATTATAACAGATATCACCATTCCATTTCTCATTTCAGCAGTTTGAGAAGCTCCAATAAAAATACCATCAAATTGATAACAAAAGGAAGCAATTGGAGGAATAATTACAATCCAGAAAAAATAATTTAAAGCTAAGTATCTTAAATAATCTATGTCAGTTAATTGATTAACAATAAATTTAAAAGAAAATAAATATATTAATGAAATAATTAAACTTGATATAACACTTAACAGAAAAGAATTAGTAACAGCCTGTAAAAAAGATTTTTCAGATCTTTTACCAATGGTGTGGCCTATTACTGCTTCTGTAGAAAAGGCATAGGCATCCAGAAAAAAGGATGCAATCATTATAAATTGCATCAAAATAGAATTTATAGCTACATAATTTTCACCTAATTTTGTGCTTTGATAGGTAATCCATAAAAAAGAAAAAGTTAAAAAAATAGTTCTGATAAAAATATCAAAGTTAATATTAAATAATTTTAATATTTTTTTAATATTAAAAATTCTTATAGCAGTTAGTGTGCCATAAAATTTGTTTTTTAATTGAAAATAACTAAACAATAAAAAAAGAATAACTGTAATGTAGGCTGAAATTACTGTTCCTATAGCTGCTCCAGCTATTTCTAAATTAAAATGAATAACAAGAATTGAACTGAAAATAATATTCCCAATACAAAAAATTGATATTCCTAAACTTGCAATTTTTGTTTTTTGCATCCCTAAATATACGCCTGTTAAGACGTAAAGAATAAGCTCAGCTGGTGCTGAAAGTAATCTAATTGAAATATATTTATTAATTAAAAGTTGAGTTTCTTGAGATGTTTTAAAAAAATGTTCTATTGAAAGTAAAATAGGACTCCTTAACAGCATTATTAAAATACCAATTAATAAAGCTAATATTAAATTTCGAACAAATATTAAAATAATTTCATTCCAATCATTTTTTCCTAGTGACTGGGCAACAAGTCCGACTGTTCCCATACGTAAGAAACCAAAACTCCAGAGAATCATAGTCAAAACTGACGTGGCAATACTGATCGCTGCTAGAAACTTTTCACTACTTAGGTGGCCCATTAGACCGGTATCTACCAATCCAACAAATGGTACTGCTATATTGGCAAAAAATATAGGAATTGACAGTTTAAATAAGTAGGATTTAGATATGTTTTTTTGATGCTTCATTTTAGGTTAATCAGTTAATTTATTCTTTTACTTTTTATAATTAAACAATATAAACAAATAAATAATGACATTAGAACAACCAATTATACTATTTCAAATAATATTTATAGATATAGTCATGGCCGCAGACAATGCGATCATTATTGGTTTAATAGCTGCTAATTACTCTCCTGATAATAGAAAAAAAATTATAGCATTTGGTGTGGCAGCAGCGTTCATATTCAGAGTAGTTTTTGCGTTAAGCGCGACATTTCTGTTGACAATTTCTTGGATGAAAATTCTAGGTGGAGTTTTATTGATTTGGGTTATTAATAATTTAAGACAAGATTTATTTGAACCAAAAAAAATAAGGTCTCCGCGTTTAAAGTCAAAAGAATCTAAAACATTTGGAATGGGTGTTTATCAAGTATTAGTTGCAGACATCACTTTAAGTTTAGATAACGTCTTAGGTGTAGCTGGTGCTGCAAAAAATCATTTCCCTTTATTGGTTTTTGGCCTGTTACTCTCTGTCGTATTAATTGGAACGCTGGCATCTTATTTTGCTAAATATATAAAAGATAATAAATGGTTAGGATGGGTTGGCATTGGAATAATTTTAATAGTTGCTATGCAATTAATTGTTGGTGGCCTAGATAATCTTGGTGTTATTACTGTTAATGAAAGTTTTAGAAGCTTGTTTCATGTATGAAAGATTTCTGCATTGTAGGTAGTGGTGTGGCTGGATCCACTATTGCCAATTTATTGGCTAAAAAATATTCAGTAGAAATATTTGATAAAGCAAGGGGTCCTGGTGGCAGAGCATCTAATAGAAGATATAAAAATAATTTAAGTTTTGATCATGGCCTTCAGTATATTTCTCCTAAATCAGTCGTGTTTAATAAATTTATATTGGATCTACAAAAGAAAAAAGTTGTTAAAGAATGGATTGGTAAACATATAGATTTTACTTTTGAAAAAAAGAAAACTTCATCAAAATATATAGGTAGAATAGGAAATAATGATATTTGTAAATATTTAATTAAAAATATTAAATCTAATTTTCTTTCAACAGTAACTAATATTAAATTTAATTTAGATCATTGGGTAATTACTTTAAACGATCAGCATAAAGTTTATTTTAAAAATTTAATATTAACCTGTCCATTTCCTCAATTAAAAAAATTGAGCTATAAATATTTAAATAAAACTATATTAAATCTTAATTCTCGAATGCTTCCAAATATCACTGTTATAGCTGCCTATAAAAATTCTACGCAAATACCGGTAAGTAGCATTAAGTTTAATGACAAAATTATAGCCTGGGCTGCAAATGAAAATACAAAGAATAGATTTAAATCTAATCAAAACTTATGGACCATCCAGTGTACGGAGAAATATTCTAAAATAAATATTAATTTGTTTAAGAAAAATAAGAATAAGTATCAATTATTTATACTTAAAAAATTTGAAGAATTAACAGGCTTTCAGACTAGAAATATTTTGTTTAAAAATATTCATGGGTGGAAGTACGCGTATAGTAGAAAAGATACTAGTATGAGCTCTCATTGGTCTAATAAAAAAAAATTAGCTATATGTGGTGATTGGCTTAATGGATCTAAAGCAGAAGATGCCTGGCTAAGTGCCAATTCACTTTATAAGGAAATAAAAAAAAACCCGCCTAAAAAGAGGCGGGTTTAATTTTTAAATTATTTTTTAGTGTTAACTAAAAGTTATAACCTAGTGAAACAACCGTAGCATCTGCTTCGATTTCAGCATTGATCACTTTACCAGTTGAACTAGTTAGAGAAACTTCACCGTAATCAGTTGTAGTTGATTCAAGTTTTGCGAAAAAATTTCCGTAATAAGCTTTTGCACCAATTCCCATCATTACACCATATACATCTTGATTTGGGTAAGTTGAAGCAATTGAAGTCGTAGTTTGAGATTCTTGAGTTTCTACTGTAACTCTAGCAGCTCCACCTTTAACATATACACCAAATTTATCATTTAACATGAAAGTTGGTTCTACATAGATAGTTACGTGGTCTGATACATTTGCTTTTGCAGTTATCACACCAGATACGTTCTGTCCGTTTGTTATTGTATGAGTTCTAGTTTTTGAACCTAAAGAAGCATCACCTGGTATTACTTCAATTCCAACAGTTGAACCTTGCGCAAATGTATATTCAGCAAATACTGAACCAATATCAACTCCATTTGATACTTTTTGTATTGCTGATGTTTCAATACTACTTCCTGAAGCCGCAGCTCCCTGAGATTTTTTCTCAACACCAGTGGTATCAAAAGTAGAATCTGAAAGGGTCGCACCAATCGAGAATCCTTCAAAAGCTAAAGCTGATGATGTTAATGCTAGGGTTGCAACCGCAGCAATTAACAAGTTTTTTATTTTATTCATTTTTATCCATTTGTTATTTTTTAAAAATTAACTTACACACTTAATAACATTTGAATGAACTATTAAAAGGTAAAAATTACCGTAAAAATGAGTAATACATCAAAAAAATGCCTTAAAATCACTCATTATAGTGTTAATTTTACCACTATTTGATTCTAATTTTTAATCCAATAATAATAATTTATTAAAAAGAACTTAAGTTTTAACGATTCTTTAAGACTATTTTTGTAATTTTATTATTGTTGATTTGATTTTTTTTCTAAAGAAAAAAGGAAGAACAAAGCCAATTAAAGTAATTCCCCATATAACAATAGATACATTTGATGAAAGTAATTTTAACCATTCTCCGTCATGGATTGTCATTGCTCTTCTAAGGTTGGACTCCATGTGCTCACCTAAGATAACGCCCATTATAATAGGAACTAGAGGTATATCCAATTTTCTAAGTAACCACCCTAGTAAACCAAACATAACCATAATAATTAAGTCAAAACTAGAGCCTGAAATTCCATAAATTCCAACAAAAGAAACCATGGCAACAATGGGCATAAGATATTTCGATGGAATTAATAGTATTTTTGAAAAATATTTAACTAAAGGAATGTTTAAAATTAATAAAACGATGTTTCCTATAAATAAAGCAGCTATTAAGCCCCATACAACATCTGGATTTTGTTTAAATAAAAGTGGACCTGGCGTAACGTCTAAAGTCATTAGCATGGCTAATAAAACAGCTGTTGTTCCAGAGCCTGGAACACCAAGAGCAAGCATTGGAACTAGTGCACCTCCTGCTGCTGCATTGTTTCCTGCTTCGGGAGCTGCTACCCCCCTTTCGTCACCTTTTCCAAAAGTATCATCCTTATTAGAAATTTTCTTTTCGAATGTATAAGCTACAAAAGACCCGAGTGATGCTCCAGCACCTGGTAATATTCCTGATAAAAAACCTAAAAAAGTCCCTCTAAACATTGCGGGTACAATTTTTTTTATAATTTTAAGTTTAGGGATAATATTTCCAATTATAATTTTTTTTTCTTCATTTAACTTACTTAGATTAGTGTTCTCTATAAAAACAAATACTTCTGATACAGCAAACAATCCTACTATTACTACCAAGAAATCTATTCCGTCATACAATTCAATTATCTCGTAACTCATTCTTGGAACTCCTGTTTGATGGTCAACACCAATGGTTGCGATACCTAAACCTAAGCAAGATGCCAAAACTGTCTTAGCTTGATTCTTTGAGGCCACACCACCGAGTGTAGCAAAGGCCATAACAAACAAAGCAAAATATTCTACTGGTCCAAATAATAAGGCAACTTTTACAAGTTGAGGTGCCAATAAAACTAATCCTATTGTTGCAAACATTGCACCAAAAAAAGATGCAAGACCTGTCAGTGTAAGTGCCTCACCTGCTCTCCCTTGTTTCGTCATTGGATAACCATCGAGGCAAGTCATCATAGCAGGTTCATCACCTGGTATATTTAAAAGAATAGATGAGATTCTTCCTCCATACATTGCTCCATAGTAAACACTTGCCAACAAAATCATTGATGAAGCAGGTGAAAGTCCTAAAGAGAAAGATAAAGGAATCAAAATAGCCACTCCATTTGCGGGCCCAAGACCAGGTAATGCTCCAAAAATTGTACCTAAAATACACCCTATTAATGCGAGCGTAAAATTTTCTAGCGTTAAAGCTACTCTGAAACCATCTATTAAAAAATCAAGTGTTTCCATTAAAATCCAAAAGGTCCTGTTGCAAGAGATAAACCTAAAATTTTTCTAAATAAAATAAAAATTGTAACAGATATAATTAAACCTGCTGTAAAAGCTGATAATAGTTTAGCTCCTAACCTCCAAGAAATAAAACTTGCAGCAAAAAATGTTGAAAAAACAAATCCTATTATAGGTAAAAGGATTGCATACATAATTAAAATTATGGCAGTCATTAAGATCTCAATTATTTTTCTAAATTCAGGCCATTTAGGTTTTATGTCGGGTTTAAAAATAAGAAATAAAGATGATGCTATTAAAAAAAAAGAAACAATGTATGGGTATGTTTTTGGACCAATATGATCAGAAATAAAACTTTCTTCTACAATATATGCAGAAAAAATATAAAAAAAAGTTAGTAGAAGTATAAAAACACCAAATACCCGGTCGTTCATAAGAATTCATAGCGCCTCTTACGAGGCGCTAAAATTTAATTAATTTATTTGATAATACCGATTTGTTTAGAAATAGTTTGTATTGAAGCTACCGAATTAGCAACAAAACCTTCAAAAGCTTTTCCTGATAAATCTAAAGGTGCTAAACCATTTTTAGCCATTGTTTTTTTCCATTGTGGCGTATCATACATTTTCTTGATCGCACCGGCCCAAAAATTATAAGCATCATCGCTCATTCCTTTTGGAACATAGAAGCCTCTCCAATTGGCTCCCACAACATTTACACCTTGTTCCTTTGCAGTATAAAATTTAGAAAAATCACCCGGAAGTCTCTTAGGTGAAAGAACAGCTATAATTTTAATATCTCCTGCATCAACAAAGCCTTTGATTTCAGAAACATCACCAGTGAAAATTTTAACATTTCCAGCAAGTAATTGAGTTACAGCATCTCCGCCACCATCAAAAGATACGTATTTAATTTTACGTACATTTGAAATTCCATACTCTTTTGCGGCCATTAAAACTTTAAGATGGTCCCATCCGCCTACAGCTGATCCACCACCAACAACCCATTTTTTAGGTTTTGTTTTAAGATTTTCTAAAAGTTCTCCTAAAGTTACAACATCTGAATCTCCAGCCACTGCTATTACACCATAATCAGCACCAATCGTTCCAACCCATTTAACTTGGTCCATGGAATTTCCTGGATAAGCACCTTGAGCAAGTCTTGTCGCTGTTGCTGCTGAAGCTGCAACGATTAATGAATCGTCTGAACCCCTCTTATTAACTACTTCAGCGAAAGCTTTACCACCGCCACCGCCAGCCATATTTGTAACTTCTAATGAACCGTTAATTATGCTTAGATCTTGAAGTGCTTTACCTACTGCTCTACAAGTAAAATCCCAACCACCACCAGCATTTGCTGGAGCTATACACTTAGTATTATTTGGCTCAAATGCGAGACTTGAAACTGTCGAATATAAGACCAATGATAAAATTAAAGCTATTTTTGATATAAATTTAAACATTTATTTCCCCTATTATTGTTATTAATTTTAGACATCTCACCTCAATAGATTAGAGGAGTCAAACAATATTGGAATAAAAAAAACCTAAAAAATGCCTAATTCTGAAAGTTTTTTTACCTTGATGCCTTTTTTTACTTCAATATTTAATTTTTGCATATCTCTAGCATTTAATTTTTTTAAGTTTTGTACGCTTTTTAAAAACCTCCTAGATTCACTAATTGTAACTACACCATCTGTTAAGGATCTAAATTTTTCAATATAGTTAGATCTTGTAAATGGTTTTCTACCACTCGGGTGTGCATCTGCTAAGCCTAGTTCATCTGAAACAATGCTACCATCTTTCATTGTTATCACAACTTTACCTCCAAAACATTTATGCTTTGGGTCAGGATGATGATATTTTTTTGTCCACTCAGAGTCTTCAAAAGTTTTAATTTTTTTCCAAAGCTCTCCAGTGCTTTTTCTTCTGGCTCTTTCAGGTGCGTAAGATTTAACATGATGCCAAGAACCATCTTCTAATGCAACAGCAAAAATGTACATAATAGAGTGGTCTAATGTTTCTCTACTTGCATTGGGATCCATTTTTTGAGGATCGTTAGCACCTGTACCGATTACGTTATGAGTATGATGACTTGTGTAAATTTCAATTTTTTTTATTTTTTCAACATTACCCACTCTTTTTTTCAAACTTCGGGCAAGATCTATAAGTGCTTGAGCTTGGTATTCTGCCGAGTGTTCCTTGGTATATGTTTCCAGGATTGCTTTTTTAGTTTCATTTCTTTCAGGAAGTGTCACTGTATACTCTGCGTGCTTTCCACTAAGCACATGCGCAATAACACTATCTTCACCCTCGTAAATAGGACTAGGTGCACCCTCACCTCTCATGCATCTGTCTACTGCTTCTATCGAAAGTTTACCTGCATGTGCTGGAGCAAAAGCCTTCCAGCTAGAAATTTCACCTTTTCTTGATTGTCTTGTTGAGACTGTCGTGTGCAAAGCTTGTTGTATTGATTGATAAACTACATCAATAGGTAAGTTTAATAATGTTCCGATCCCAGCTGCAACGCTCGGACCAAGATGTGCTATATGATCTATTTTATGTTCATGTAAACAAATTGCTTTAACTAAATTAACTTGGATTTCATAACCTGTTAAGATTGCACGAATTAAGTTCATCCCATTACATTTCATTTGTTGTGCCACGGCTAAAATTGGTGGAATATTGTCTCCAGGATGTGAATAATCTGCTGCTAAAAAGGTATCGTGAAAATCTAATTCACGCACGGCGGTACCATTAGCCCAAGCTGCCCATTCACAGTGAAATTTTTGTTTACTATTGACGCCAAAAATAGTTGCACCATTTTTTCTTGGATGAGCTAGTGCCATGTTTCTAGCAGAGACAACTGGTTTTCTAGAAAATGAAGCAATCGCAACTGATGCGTTGTCAATTATTCTGTTAATAACCATTTCGATTGCATCTCCACTTGCCTTTGATTTATCCGTTGCTATCTCAGCAATTTTCCAAGCTAGTTGATCTTTTTTTTCTAAATTAGCAGATGATGGATGAACTTTAACATTAATTTCTCTCATAGAGTTAAGCTAACATATTTCGAAGAACAAACTGAAGTATGCCTCCATGTTTGTAATATTCAACTTCATTTTCAGTATCTATTCTACATAATAATTGAACTTTTTTAATTGTTCCATCTACGTATTTAATTTCACATTCAACTTCTTGTCGGGGCCCAACACCTGTTTCAATGTTTGTAAAACTGAATAACTCTGATCCTTTAATATTTAATTCTTTTCGATTAAAGCCTTCTTTAAATTGAAAAGGTAATATACCCATTCCAACTAAATTTGATCTATGAATTCTTTCAAAACTTTCAGCTATCACTGCTTTAACTCCTAAAAGTTTTGTTCCTTTGGCTGCCCAATCTCTTGAAGATCCAGTCCCATATTCTTTCCCAGCAACAACGACTAAATTATTTCCTCTTTTTTTATATTCCATTGCTGCCTCGTAAACACTCATTACTTTATTGTCTGGAAATAAGGTAGTAACGCCACCCTCTGTACCTGGGGCCATTTCATTTCTTATTCTTATATTGCCAAAGGTTCCACGCATCATAACTTCATGATTTCCTCTTCTTGCACCGTAAGAATTAAAATCTTTTTGTTGTACTTGATGATTCATAAAATAATCACCTGTAGGACTATCTTTTTTGATAGTACCAGCTGGAGAAATATGGTCAGTTGTTACTGAATCCGCTAAAACTAACAATGGTCTTGCGTCTTTAATCTCGAAGAAACCTTCAGGCTTGTCAGGCAGGCCTTCAAAGAAAGGTGGTCTTTTTACATAAGTCGATTCATCATCCCAATTGTAAATACTACTGTCGACTGTTTTGATTGAGCTCCATTCTTTAGAGCCCTCTGAAACATTTGAATATCTGTTAATAAACATTTCAGCATTTATTGAGGTTAAGATTAAATCTTGTATTTCTTTATTGCTTGGCCAAATATCTTTTAAGAATACATCATTTCCTGATTGATCTTTTCCCAAAGGAGTTTTGTATAAAT
>Ga0307986_10001524_pt1 | contig 16797 bp, 16 predicted proteins | sample EllFjometageno82_FD_203170 | JGI IMG/M metagenome (GOLD analysis project Ga0307986, IMG submission 203170) | Marine microbial communities from Ellis Fjord, Antarctic Ocean - #82 | ecosystem: Environmental > Aquatic > Marine > Unclassified | place: Southern Ocean | collected 2014-10-09
GGATATTGAAATCGGTAAACCAGGTCCAAAAGAAGTTTTAATAAAAAATTTATCAATTGGTCTTAACTATATCGATGTTTATCACCGAACAGGTTTGTACCCTATTCCTCTACCAAGTGGAATTGGATTAGAAGCATGTGGAATAATTGAAGAAGTTGGTTCTGAAGTTGATCTTTTTAAAGTTGGCGATAGAGTTGCTCACTCTTCAATGCCCATTGGAAGTTATTCAGAAAAACAATTATTTCCTCAAGAAAAACTAGTTTTAGTTCCAGAAGGTATCTCGGATGAAATTGCATCTTGCATTATGCTTAAAGGAATAACTTCTGAATATTTATTGCACAGAGCTTACCCAATTAAAAAAGGTGATAAAGTTTTATACCACGCAGCAGCTGGTGGTGTGGGTCAAATTTTATGTCAGTGGGCTAATGCATTAGGAGCAGAAGTTATTGGAACAGTTGGCTCTAAAGAAAAAGAAGTGATTGCTAAAAACAATGGTTGTCATCATGTAATAAACTATACAGATAAAAATTTCGTTGAAGAGGTAGAAAAAATTGTAGGTAAAAATGGAGTTGACGTTGTCTATGATGGTGTTGGCATAAAAACATTTGATGGATCAATTGAAACATTAAAAGTAAGAGGCATGATGGTGGCTTTTGGTAATGCATCAGGCTACGTTGACACTATAGATGTTAAGAAACATATTAATGCAAAAGGTTTATTTTTTACTCGTCCATCGATTGCTCACTATACGACTACAAGAGAGGAGTTGGTTAAATCTGCAAAAAAAGTTTTTGATGCTGTACTATCTGGAAAATTTAAAGTCAAAATTTTTAAAAAATATTCACTTGGTGATGTAAAAAAAGCACATGAAGAATTAGAGGCAAGATTATTAACAGGGCCTGCTGTAATTATTCCTAATTAATATAAATCAACATCCATATCAGACATATGTAATTTTAATGCATTTGTTGAAACATGAATCTCTCTCAAAAAAACAATGATCGAGATCATCATGGATAAACAGCAAGAACCAAATATTATCCTTGCTACAAAAATTTCATTCAAATAAAGAGCAAAAACTGTCAGTAAATTAAATAATAAACCAAATGCTGCAAACATAATTGTCCACTTTAATAAAACAATTCTTCCACTTAAGTTCATAAACTGTTTTTTCCACTCAGGCGGGATATGGTTTTCATATACATGCTCATCATGCAGCTGCCTAATAAGCTTACTAAGTGAGTGAAATCTATTACTGTAGATATTCATAAGTAGCGGTATTGCTGGAAACATTAGGGCTGTGACTGTGTAATCTATATTCATACGAATCAGTTTGATTATGAAACTAGCCTTTGCTATTTACAAGTAAATTATTATGAAACAGATAAATCTTTTTATTCAATTGACTAGATTAAAAAAACCAATTGGTTTTATGCTTTTATTTTGGCCCTGTGCGTGGGGATTAACACTTGCATATGACTTTTCAAATATTTTAAATAATTATTTTTTTTATCTTACTTTATTTTTTTTAGGTTCGGTGTTAATGCGATCTGCTGGCTGTATAGTTAATGATATTGCAGATAAAGAATTTGATAAAAAGGTTTTAAGAACAAAAGAAAGACCTATAGCCTCAGATAAGATTTCTATCCAGTTAGGATTATTATATGCTGCTAGTTTATGCATATTGGCATTATTAGTTCTAATTAATTTCAATAACTTAACAATTATAATTGCATTAAGCTCTATGCCTTTAGCCTTTAGCTACCCTCTAATGAAGCGGTACACTTACTGGCCTCAACTATTTTTAGGCATTACGTTTAACTATGGTTTAATTTTGGGATGGGTGTGTATTAAAAATCAAATAGATTTTATTCCAATAATTTTATACCTAGGAGCCATATTTTGGACACTTGGCTTCGACACTATATATGGGTTTCAAGATATAAAAGATGATGAAATAATAGGAATAAAATCAACTTCAATAAAGTTTAAAAAAAATCCAACTTTATTTTTATTATTATGTTATTTATTGTTTACAACCTCTTTATTTACTGTGGGCTTTGTTATGAATTTTAATATTGTATTTTATCTTTTTATGATTATTCCCGTATTTCACTTATTTTTTTATCAATTATATAAATTTAATTATAAAGACCCAAATAATTGTTTTAAAATTTTTAAGAGTAATAATTTTTTGGGACTACTAGTATTAATAAACTTACTAATTGGGAAAATAGCACTTTAATGAAAAATATTGATATTTTAAAAAGATTATACAAAAGCTATACAAAAAAATTTAGATATAAAATTCTATTATCAATTTTTTTTACATTAATTGTTGCCACTAGCACCTCTTCAATTGCTTGGTTGCTTGATCCCGCAATAAAAAAGTTGTTTGTTGAAAAAAATCAGTCCTTGTTACTAATTATACCTGGATTTATCATCTTGGCTTTTGCAATGAAGGGTATTTCTCTTTATCTTGCTAGAACGACTATGATAGCTGTAGCAGAAGATATCAAGGCTATTATTCAATCAGATATGTCTCGATCATTAATAAAAGCTGACACAGGATATATTGATGATAAGCATACTGGCAAATTTATATCTAATTTAACTTACGACGTCACTTTAATCACAAGCCTAGTTAGCACAGTAATATTGAATCTATTTAAGGATAGCTTAACATTGGTTGGTTTATTGACTGTAATGTTTTATCAAAATTCGAAACTAGCATTAATTGCAATAACGATGATACCTCTGGCTACATTTGCGGCAAAAAATTTAGGAAAAAGAATAGGGAAGGTTTCTACAGAAGCCCAAATTGAAGCTGGGCTTCTCACTAGTTACTTAATAGAAATTTTTAAAAATCATAAAATAATTAAAATATTTCAACAGGAAGCAAAAGAAAATCAAAAATTATTAAATTTAATAAATAGTCTAAAAACAAAATCTAAAAAGATTGCTTTTATTTTTGTTAGAGCCACACCTATTATGGAAACTCTTACTGGAATTATGATCGCAGCATTAATTTACTTTGCTGGGAAACTAATCTTAAATGATGAGCTTGAAGTGAATAATTTTTTTTCATTCTTAGCAGCAATGATGTTAGCCTATCAACCAGTAAGATCATTGGCAACTTTAAATATGAGTATAAATCAAGGTCTTTCTGCGGCAAGAAGAATTTTACCCATAGTGGATATTAAAAATGAAATTTCAGAAAATGAAAATGATGCCACGTTAAAAGTAACAACAGGAAATATTAAATTTATAAATGTGGGTTTTAAATATAAAAACAGTGAAATAGATGTTTTAAAATCTATAAACCTTGAAATTATTGGTGGCAAAATGAATGCTTTAGTTGGCCACAGTGGTGCCGGTAAGTCAACAATACTAAATCTGATTCCTAGGTTTTTCAATTGTAGTGAGGGGGATATTTCTATTGATAACCAATCAATTTATAAATCAACAATTAACTCGTTGAGGAAAAATATATCCCTCGTTAGTCAAGATACGACTTTATTTGATGACACTATCCGAAATAATATCGCATATGGAAATATTAATGCAACCGACGAAGAAATAATAGAAGCAGCAAAAAATTCTTTTGCAGATGAATTTATAGATAAGTTTCCAAAAGGATACGACACTCAAATAGGAGAGGATGGAGTCAGATTATCTGGTGGAGAAAAACAAAGATTATCAATAGCAAGAGCAATACTAAAAAAAACACCTATTATACTTTTAGATGAAGCTACCTCATCTTTAGATTCAGAAACTGAAGACAAAATACAAAAAGGATTAAATTATTTAACACAAAATAAAACTACACTTGTTATAGCGCATAGACTTTCGACAATTTTAAATTCTGAGAAAATATTTGTAATAGATAAGGGTAATTTAATTTCTGAGGGAAATCATCAAGAATTGTTAAACAAATCACCCATATATAAAAATTTTTACGAAAAACAAATTAAAAAAGACTGATGCTTTTTGTTTATAGAATATTGATTAATATTATAGCAATATTCTCCCCACTGATATTTTTTTTCAGGATATTAAAAAAAAAGGAAGATCCAATAAGATTTAAGGAAAAACTTTGTTTTTTTACCAAAAAAAAAACCAAAGGCCACCTGGTGTGGTTTCATGGGGCGAGTGTTGGTGAAATACTAAGCATAATTCCATTAATTGAAAAACTAGAAAAAAATAAAAAAATAAGTCAGATTTTAATAACATCAAATACGTTAAGCTCTTCAAAAATTTTGCTAGATTTAAAATTAAAAAAAACCATTCATCAGTTTTTTCCTATAGACACTAATTATCATACTTTGCGATTTTTAGACTACTGGAAGCCTTCAATTGCAATTTTTATAGATTCTGAAATATGGCCAAATATGATTTCAAATATTAAAAAAAAATCTACATCACTAGTATTGTTGAATGCAAGAATATCTAAAAAATCTTTTAATAAGTGGAGTAAAGTCAATCACATTACCAAAAATATTTTTCAAAAATTTGATCTATGTCTCTCTTCAAGTATTCAATCAGAAAAATATCTAAGGCTACTTGGTGCAAAAAAAACAAAATATATTGGAAATCTAAAATTTTCCCAGACTGAAAAAAATGAAGATATTATTAACAATAGTTTAAAAAAATTTTTTTCATCAAAGAAAATATGGTGCGCTTCCAGTACACATCAAAATGAGGAATTACTTTGCGCATTGACTCATAAGAAGCTTAAAAAAAAATATAAAAACTTGTTAACAATTATTATACCAAGACATATCAACAGAACTAATTCCATTGTAAACGAAATAAAAAAATTAGGTCTAGTGGTGCATACTCATGAATCAAAAAATAAAATTAAAAAGAATACCGATATATACTTGGTAAATTCATATGGAAAAACGAAGTCTTTTTTAAAAATTTGTAAAACAGTTTTTTTAGGTGGCTCAATAATCAGGCATGGGGGGCAAAACCCACTTGAGGCAGCTAGGTTTGGATGTAAAATTTTACATGGTCCAAATGTTTGGAATTTTCATGAAATTTATTCACTCCTTAACAAAAATAATGTGTCTAAAAAAATTAAAAATTTAGATCAGATGACTCTCAATATTGACAAAATGCTTAAAAATAAGGTTGACCCTCAAACCATCAAGATAATAATAAAAAAATTAGGTGATAAGATTTTAAAATCAACACTAAAAGAGGTAAACTTTCTTATTAATAAATAATGAAATTAATAAAACCTAAATTTTGGGATTATAAAAAACCTAATGCTTTATCCTATTTTTTATTACCATTAACACTTCCTATAATTATAAATAATTTTTATATAAAATTAAAAAGAAATAAAAAAAAAGAAAATAAAATAAAAACTATTTGTATTGGAAATATTTATATAGGTGGAACGGCTAAAACACCTCTATCAATAAAAATTAATCAAATTTTAAATAGATTAAATTTTAGGTCCGGCATAATAAAAAAGTTTTATAAAAATCAAATTGATGAACAAAAATTGTTGTCTGATAAAGGAAAATTATACTGTTTTAGCAAAAGAAAAGATGCCTTGAGAGAAGCGATTAAAGACAATATTGATGTGGCTGTGTTTGATGATGGTCTGCAAGATAGCTCTATAAATTATGACTTACGCTTTGTTTGTTTTAATAATATTAAATGGATAGGGAATGGTCTTTTAATTCCAGCAGGTCCTCTTAGAAATAAAATTCAATGTATAAAAGATTATGATGCGGTATTTGTTAATGGTAACGGAGAAAATAGCACTAATATAAAAATATTAATTAAAAAATATAATCAGAATATTCGGATTTTTGAAACATACTATAAGCCAATTGATATTCACAAATTCAATAACAAGGAGCGTTATTTAATTTTTTCTGGTATCGGCAATCCTGATATTTTTAAAGAAACATTACTTAAAAACAATCTTAATGTAGTCAAAGAATTTAAATTTCCAGACCATTACACATATACTGAAAAAGATATTAGAAGTATTAAATTATACGCTCACAATTTAAATGCTAAAATTTTGACTACTGAAAAAGATTATGTAAGATTAAGTAAAGACAATTCTAATGGAATTGAATTTTTACAAATTGAATTAATTATTAAACAAGAAAATGAGTTAATTAATTTTATAAAAATAAAAATATGAAATCATTAAAATATTTTTTTCAATTTTTAATAATATCATTTTTGCTTTTAATTTTTAAGCTTTTGGGCTTCAGACGAGCATCTAATATTTCTTCTAAAATTTTTCGATTTATTGGACCTTTCTTTAGATCAAAAAAACTAATACGAAAAAATATTGAAGACAATATTGCTGGCTTGAGTCATGATGAAATTACAAATATTATATACAATATGTGGGGTAATTATGGAAGAATTTTATCGGAATACGTTTTTATTAAAGATTTTAGAAGTTTAAAATTAGAGAACAAATTAAAGATTAATGGCCAAGAAATTCTAGAAGAGATTAAAAAAAATAATGAACCTGTAGTATTTATTTCAGGACATTTTAATAATTTTGAATTAATGGCTATGCATATTGAAAAGTCAGGAATTAATCTTGCTGCAGTTTATAGGCCACTTAATAACAAATTTTTAAATTTTTTTATGGAAAGAATAAGAAGTAAGCATATTTGTAAAAATCAAATTAAAAAAGGAATCTCTGGTACTAAAAGATTATTATCTTTTTTTAAAAAAGGTGCATCTATAGCTTTAATGATTGATCAAAGAGTATCACAGGGAATCAAATCAAGATTTTTTAAATATGATGCACTTACCACAACTATTCCAGCTCAATTTGTAAAAAAATTTAAATGTAAAATAGTGCCTATTTATATCGAAAGAGTGGAGGATTTAAGTTTTCAACTAACTGTTCACAAACCTTTATCATTCAATAATAATGATACAATCGAATCTATAACTCTCGACTTAAATAAAATACTTGAAACAATGATTTTGAAGAAGCCTGAACAATGGATTTGGTCTCATAATCGTTGGAAATAAAGAAAAATTTTTAATTGTTTTCTCTTTTTTCTGATGCTTCTTTGTATGAGTAGTATGGCTCCTGAAGTTCAACATTCCAGTAATTGAGGTCTTCTAATTTTATTATTTTACCTGATACCGCACAAATTACATGATTGCCTTGTTCAAGGATTTCGAAATTATTTGGTAAGTATTTTATTTTTGCTAATTTTTTATTCATTTTTAGTTTATACATTAATACATGATAGTTGGTATAATAGGAAGTGGTGGTCGTGAACATGCAATTTGTCATGCATTGAATAAATCAAATAATGTGAAGGGAATATACTGTTTTCCTGGTAATGCTGGCACTGCGCAAATAGCAAAAAACATAACCTTAGATTTAGAAAATTTTTATCCACTTAAAGATTTCATAATATCTAATAAAATAGACCTAATTATAGTTGGACCTGAACAACCATTAGTAGATGGTATAGTGGATTTTTTAGAGACGCATAAAATAAAAGTATTTGGTCCAAATAAGCTTGCCTCTCAACTCGAGGGTTCTAAAATGTTTACAAAGAATCTTTGTCAAAAATATAGCATCCCAACAGCTAAATTCAGAATTTTTAAAAATATTGAAAGTGCAAAAAAATTTTTAGGAGAAACTAACTACCCTCTTGTTATAAAAGCCAATGGATTGGCTTCTGGTAAAGGTGTTTATATATGTAATAAAATAGAAGAAGCAGAAGTTTCAATAAAAGAAATATTTGGTGGTAAATTTGGATTGGCTGATAATTTACTAATTGAAGAATTTCTTGAGGGAGAAGAAATGAGTTATTTTATTATAACTGATGGAAAAACAATTAAAAACTTTGGAACTGCTCAGGACCACAAAAGGGTTTTAGAGGGAGATAAGGGAAAAAATACAGGTGGAATGGGAGCCTACTGTCCTTCAAGATTGATAGATGATGAGTTAGAAAAAAAAATTTTAGACAGAATAATAAATCCAACTATCAAGGGACTTAATGAGATTGGAGCTACTTACAAAGGTTTTTTATATGCAGGTTTAATGATAGTCAAAAATGAACCATACCTAATAGAGTATAACGTAAGAATGGGTGACCCAGAATGTCAGACTATTTTACCAAAATTAGAAACTGATCTATTAGATATTTTCTTAGCTTGCTGTGATCAAAAATTAGATAAAATAGAAATAAGGTGGAATAATAAAAAAAGTTTGTGCGTTGTTTTGTGTTCAAATGGTTACCCTGATGAATTTAAGAAGAATGTTTTAATTAAGAATATTGATAAAATTAAACTTAATGAAAATGAATATCTCTATCACGCAGGCACTTCGGTGAATAAAGATGGAATTTTTTCTACAGGAGGTAGGGTATTAAATTTTATTTGTTTATCAGATAATTTCTCTAAAAGTAGAGCACGCGCAATTGATTTAATTCAATCCCTGGATTGGGATGGTGGTTTTTTTCGTAAAGATATTGGTTTTAAAATAATTGATAAATGAGAATAATATCTGGAAAGTTAAAAGGAAAAAAAATTCTTGATCCAAAAGATGATGAAACTAGACCCCTTAAAGATTTAACCAAAGAATCAATATTTAATATTATTCTACATTCTAATAAATTTAATGTTACAATTGAAAGCTCTGATATTTTAGATTTATTTTCTGGTGTTGGTTCATTTGGACTTGAGTGTTTATCGAGAGGGTCTTCATATTTAACATTTATAGAAAATTATAAAGATGTCCTGCCCATCTTAAAAAAAAATATTAGCAATTTAAACTATCTAGAAAAATCTTTAATTATTGAAAAGGACATATTTAATAATGTTAATTTTAAATCTTTCACTAAAAAATTTGATATTATTTTTATGGACCCGCCTTATAAAGAAAAAAAAGTACATTTATTGCTGTCAAAAATAATGGACGCAAACATACTCAATAAAAATGGAATAATCATCATACATAGACACAAAAAAGAAAAAGACGAATTTCCAGAAAATTTTAGGATTATTGAAGAAAAAAGTTACGGTATATCAAAAATTATTTTTGGAAATTTTGATTAAACCAAAATTCTTTTTGTTTCTTTTTTTATCAATTCAACAGAGGGTTGATCGTATGGATTAACTTTTAAAGATTTGGCTATTAATATAGTTTCTAAAATAAAAAAACAAAATAACTCCCCCATAGTTTTTTCATCCCTGCTTTTAATTTCAAAGCTTCTGAAAGGTATGTTTTTTTGTAAAAAAACGTTTTCAGTGGCTAACTTTTGAGAAAACATTATATGATTTATATCTTTATTTTTTAAGTACTCATGTGAAGAAAGGACATGATTATTCTTAATTTTAGTGGAACTTTTTTCATTTACATAAAAAAAAGTAAAGAAATTATTTTTAGGTCCATCTAAATAAAGTTGCATTAGGCTATGATTATCTTTGGGCATAGAGGAGATTATTGGCAAAATTCCATTTCCTTTTTTTCCTAAACTTTCAGCTAACAGTTGTTGATACCATCTAAAAAGACTTTCAGATTTTTCATCATAATTAAGAATTATTGAATTGTATTTTTTTTTTTTTAAAAAAAGAAGTGTATTACTTACGCTAAGGGTCAATGAATCTATGAATCTTTTATCTTTTACAAGATTGTTTAATTGTTTAAATTTTTTTATATTTAATCCCATTAATTCAGCCGGCAACATTCCAACTTCAGATAATACCGAGTATCGACCACCTATAAAATTATTGTGATTAATGACTTCTGCTTTTAATTTTTTAGCCAACAATGATAAATAGCTTTTTTTATTTTCTGTTATAATAAAATTTTTGTCTTTATCTTTTATATGTATGTTTGAATTTGATATTGTTTCCAGAGTATTGCCAGATTTTGAAATAATTAAATTTACACATTTTTTTTTTTCGTTAATATATTTTGCTTTTCCATTTAAATTATCTATAAAGTAAAATTTTTTTTTCACCTTGTGTTCTAAAAAATTAAAAATAGACTTAGCTCCCAGTGTAGAACCACCCATTCCTATAATTTTTACTTCAGAATAATCTTTTAATTTTTTGATAATTTTTTTTTTATAACTATTGTTATAACTTGGTGTTAATGATCGAAGTATTTCATTTTTTTCTCTTAGTAATAAAGTTAAATTATTTCTAATTATTTTAGTATTTGTTTTTAATCGAAAATTTTTAAAATTAATATTTTTTGATAACATTAATTTTTGTTAATTTTTTTCATTATCGATTTTTCCGTTGAATCGCTAATTATTTTACTCTTTGATTTTGCTTTACTTTCACTTGATACCTTTCCAAGAATATTCATTATATCAAAATCTACTTCTTCCTCTGTTTTTTTATTTAGCACTTGTGGTACTGGCAATTCATTAAAATCGGGTGGTAAAATTAGTGGATTTTTCTTCTTAACCAAAAACTCATCAGTGTTTTTTTGTTTTGCGCCGGTTAGTCCATCTTTTAAACTCTTACAGCCATTTATAAAAACCAACATAATAAATAAGTAAATTAAGTTTTTAGATACTCTGTTCATCTTTTCCTTTATTAAAAAATATTTCAGCATAAATAAGGCAAATCACCCCTAATGTTATGAATATATCCGCTACATTAAAAATAAACCAATGAAAATTATTTATATGTAGGTCTATAAAATCTGGAACGGCACCATAATATATCCTATCAAACAAATTGCCTAATGATCCACCCAATACTAGCATTAGACTATATTTTTTAAAACCTTCTGCCTTAATAATCATCACTAGTATGATAATATTAACTGTAGCTATTAAAAATGTTATAAAACCATAAATTACGTTGTTATCAAAAGAAAACAAACCAAAAGCTATCCCCTGATTCCAAATGAAATAAAGATTTAAATATGATGTTAGATATACATCCACAATGTTTTCTAACTCTACCATTTGAAGAATATAGATCTTAGTAATCCTGTCTAATAAAAAAAACATTAGAACAACCAATAGATTTTTAAAAATATTTTTATACTCTATTTTATTCATTTAATTCCTATTTTATACCGCATGTCTTTCACATTTTGCTTTATTTATTTTCCAGCAAACATGACACTTACTACCTTCAGCTTTTAATGTTATTACTTTTATTTCCTCAACATCATTCCTTTCAACTTTTGCAGCTGACGTGATACACAATTCTGAAAAATCTACACCTTCTACAAATTCAAATTGATTCTTATTTAGGCTGATTATTAAATTAGCTTCCAGACTTGACCCAATTTCCTTACTAGCTCTTTTAGCTTCAATACTAATGTTGCAAATATCTCTAATTTTTTTCAATTCAATCCATTTTTTATTTAATTTTTCATTTTCAAATGATTTTGGAAATTCATTAAATTTCTCTAAATGAATACTTTTCTTATTTTTATTTATCAGTGTAAAAATTTCCTCTGTTGTAAATGAAAGTATAGGTGCAAACCATTTTATCAGGGATTCTAAAATTATGTTTAAAACAGTGATGCTACTTTTTCTTTTTTCTGAATCTTTTGCATCACAATACAAAGCGTCTTTTCTAATATCAAAATAAAATGCAGATAAGTCTACTGTACAAAAATTTAAAAGTTCTTTATAAAGATTGTGAAAGTCATATGATTTAAAATAATTTTTATAGTTTTCATTTAATTCAAAAACTCTGTGTAGCATATATCTCTCTAATTCTGGTAATTGATTTAAGTTTAATTTTTCAATATCAATTTCCTTAAAATTATCATTCAAATTTCCCAGTAAATATCTGAATGTATTTCTAATCTTTCTATAAGAATCTGCGTGCTGTTCTAAAATAGAATAATCAATTCTCAAGTCTTCTGCGTAATTCGATGAAGCAACCCATATTCTTAAAATATCAGCACCATATTTTTTTAAAATATCCTCTGGTGCTATTACATTTCCAACAGACTTGGACATCTTGAGACCTTTGCCGTCTACCACAAACCCATGTGATAATATTGATTCATAGGGAGCTCTTCCTCTCGTTCCACAGGACTCTAATAATGATGAATGAAACCAGCCCCTATGTTGATCAGATCCCTCTAAGTACATTGATGCGGGCCACTGAAGATCTTCTCTTTTTTCTAAAACAAATGCGTGCGTACAACCACTATCAAACCATACTTCAACAATATCACTTATTTTATCGTAATCTTCTGCTTTATATTTGACACCTAAAAATCTTTGTGGATCATCTGAGAACCAACAATCAGAGCCTTCTTTTTCATAAATACTTGCAATATTTTCATTCACTTCGTCGTCCGCTAAAATTTCTTTGGTCGTTTTATGAACAAATATAGGTAACGGAACTCCCCAAACTCTTTGTCTTGAAACGCACCAGTCAGGACGTGTCTCGATCATTGCCTTTATTCTTTCTCTACCTTTGCTTGGATAAAACGTAGTGTCATCAAGGGCTTTTAGAGCTTTTTTTCTTAGACCATGGCTTTCCATGGAAATGAACCATTGTGGTGTTGCCCTATGAACAAGCGGAGCTTTTGACCTCCATGAATGTGGGTATGAGTGGATTAATTCTCCTTTAGATAATAATTTTTTTTGTTCTTTTAATTTTTTAATAATAATTGGGTTTGCTTTAAAAATATGCGTTCCTTCAAATAATGGAAGGTTTTTAGTATACTTGCCATCTCCATCAACTGTCTCGATTGCTTTAATGCCATGCTTTAAACAAAGATTAAAATCATCTGGGCCATGACTGGGTGCGCAGTGCACAATACCTGTGCCCTGTTCAGTTGTAACAAATCTTGCTTCAAGCATTGGAATTTCATAATCATACCCAAGTTCTAGAAACGGGTGATAACAAATAGTATCTTTAAGTTCCTTTCCTTTAAATCTTTTAATTTCTTTATAACTCTTGATATCACAGTCTTTAATTACAGAATCTAATAATGCCTCAGCAATAACTATTTTTTTATCTTTAAAATCCCCATCATCTTGAAGCTGAATTATTAAATAATCTAATGCTTCATTATAAGCCAGGGCTTTGTTTGCTGGTATTGTCCAGGGTGTAGTTGTCCAAATAACAACCTCTGCACCGTCTAATTCTTTTAAATTTGTTTTTTTTATAGGGAAAGCTGCATAGATCGTATCTGACTTATGATCTTGATATTCTACTTCGGCATCTGCTAATGCAGTTTTTTCGACTGTAGACCAAAGAACAGGTTTAAATCCTCTATAAAGACTTCCTTCTTTTAAAAATTTACCCAATTCTCTTACAATTTGTGCTTCTGCATCAAAACTCATAGTGGCATAGTGGTTATCCCAATCACCTATAACACCTAATCTTTTAAATTGAGTTTTATGAACTTCAATCCATTTTTGTGCAAAATCTCTACATTCCTTTCTAAATTCTGTAATCGGAACTTCATTTTTATTTTTTTTGTTTTTTTTATATTGTTCTTCAATTTTCCATTCGATGGGTAATCCATGACAATCCCATCCTGGTACGTACACAGAGTCTTTCCCATCCATTTGGTGAAATTTAACAATTATATCTTTTAAAATTTTATTTAGCGCTGTACCCATATGAATGTTTCCATTTGCATATGGAGGACCATCGTGAAGTATAAATTTTTCTTTACCTTTGTTAGATTTTCTTAACTCTTTATAAAGATCAATTTTTTTCCAATAGTCTAAGATTTCTGGTTCTTTGTACTGTAAATTAGCTTTCATTGAAAAAGCTGTTTTAGGTAAATTTATATTTTCTTTGCTCATTTTAACCTCTTTTAGCAACTTTTAGATCGCTGTGAATTTGTTTTCTTAATTGATTAACGTCATTGAATTTTTTTTCTTTTCTAATAAATTTTGTGAATTCAATTGATAAATACTTATTATAAAGATTTCCAGAAAAATTAAAAATATGTACCTCTAATAAGATTTTTTTTTGGTTAAAAGTTGGCCTATAACCAAGGTTTGCGATACCTTTTAAGGATTTATTAGAGTTTTTTCGTTTTATTCTGACTGCGTACACTCCTGGCATTGCAATGACGTAGTCCTTGATATCTATATTGCAAGTTGGGAAGCCAATCTTCTTTCCTTGCTGTCTGCCTTTTTGCACCGTTCCTTCAATCGACCAATTTCTTCTTAACAATTTATTGGTTTTTTTTAAATTACCTTTTTCTAAAAGAGACCTGATGTATGTAGAGGAAATAACTTTTTGTCTTAATATTAATGGCTGAGGTTTTATTATTTTATAATTATGGGTTTTTTCATTTTTAATTAATTGATTAACATCTCCTTCTCTTTTATTACCAAATTTAAAATTATTACTAACAAATATATATTTTGCTTTTAATTTTTTAGATAAAATTTCTTTAATAAAAAAGCTATATTTAATCTTAGAAAATTTTTCATCAAACTTTTTGGTAATTACAAAATCAACCCCCATGTTTTTTAGAATTATATTTTTTTGATTAATACTTGAAATTCTGAAGTTTTTAATATTTTTATTAAAAAACATCTTGGGCATTGGCTCAAATGTTAAAACACCAATATTTAGATTAAATTTTTTCTTATAACTGCTTGCTAACTTGAATAACTTTTGATGACCCACGTGAACACCATCAAAATTCCCAATTAAAATTATTGATCCTTTGTGATTTTTTGAAATGTTAAAATTTTTATATAATTTCATTTTTTACCATTTAAGTTCCGTTTGAATAAAGTTTACAATAACTTCGTATTTTTTTGAGATTATATCTATTCCTTCTTTTTTAATTTCATCTTTATGAACACCACTTGATATCAATAATGAATCATAATTTAAAAGATTTGCTCCCTTTATATCTGTATTTAGATTGTCACCAATCGACAAAACTCTCTTTTCTTTATGATCAATTGATTGATTGTAAACTTCAGGAAAAGGTTTTCCAAAATATACCACTTCTCCTCCCATTTTTTCAAAAACTAATGCTACTGATCCTGCACATAACTCTCTTTTTTCACCTCTATCTACAATCAGGTCTGGATTGGTGCATATCATTTTCTTGTTAATATGTTCTTTAAATAATTCTTTATAATAGTTTAAATCATCACCTTGTTCTTCAAATAAACCTGTGCATAGTAAATAAGAACTTTCTTTAATATCTGTAGTCTTGTTTTTTTTAAAATCTAAAAATAAATCAAAATCTCTATGTGGCCCTATGTGATAAAATTTTTTATCAAAATAATTTTTTTTTAAGTAACTTATCGCAGCTTCACCAGATGAATACACTTTTTCTCTAATTTCCTTAACCATTCCCATTTTTTCTAAAAACGACTTTACAGTTTTGCTTGGTCTAGGAGCATTAGTTAGTAAAGCATATTTTTTTTTTGCCTCACCAATCTTTTCTAAAGCTTCAATTGCATTATTATGAAGATTTATTCCATTGTGAACCACACCCCACAGATCAATATAAAAAATATCATAATCGTTTATAATTGACCTTAATCCATCATTATCTAAATTCTTTGTCATTATGGGAGGTATAACTCATAAAATACTCAATTTCTCTGGTTTTTTGCACCAGATATTTTTTCCTCCTAACCTTGAAATAGTAAGGCTAATAGCTATATGAGTTCCATATTAAAAGGAGAATTTATGAAATTTAAACCGTTACACGATAGAGTTTTGATAGAAGTTTTAGACAGTAGTGAAAAGACTGCAGGGGGAATTATTATCCCAGATACAGCACAAGAAAAACCACAAGAAGGTAAGGTTATAGCCGTTGGTGGTGGAGCAAAAACTGAAGATGGAAAATTAATTCCAATGGATGTTAAAGTTGGTGACAAAGTTCTTTTTGGCAAATGGTCAGGAACGGAAATCAAAATCGATGCAAAAGAATACAGTATAATGAAAGAATCAGACATTATGGGTATTTCAGGAAAATAATTTAAATAAAAGGAGAAAATAAAATGGCAAAAGTTATAAAATTTGACTCTGAAGCAAGAGCAGCAATGATTAGAGGTGTTGATATCCTTGCAAACACAGTAAAAGTTACCCTTGGACCAAAAGGTAGAAATGTTGTTATTGATAAATCTTATGGTGCACCTAGAATTACTAAAGATGGTGTTTCAGTTGCTAAAGAAATAGATTTAGAAGATAAATTTGAAAACATGGGCGCTCAAATGGTAAAAGAAGTTGCTAGCAAAACAAATGAAGAAGCTGGTGATGGAACTACTACCGCAACTATTTTAGCACAAGCAATCGTGAAAGAGGGTGTTAAGTATGTTACCGCAGGTATGAACCCCATGGATGTTAAAAGAGGGATTGATGCAGCAGTAGAGCACGTTAAAGGTAGTCTTATTTCTTCAGCTAAAAAAGTAAAAGATAGCGATGAGATTGCTCAAGTTGGTACTATTTCATCTAATGGTGATAAAGAAATTGGTAACATGATTGCAAAAGCTATGCAAAAAGTTGGCAATGAGGGTGTTATTACTGTTGAAGAAGCTAAAGGAATAGAAACTGAGTTAGATGTTGTTGAGGGTATGCAATTTGATAGAGGATATCTATCACCATACTTTATCACTAATGCTGATAAAATGACTACTGAGTTAGAAAATCCTTTTATTTTATTACATGAAAAGAAATTAACTAACTTACAGCCAATGGTCCCACTTTTAGAGGCTGTTGTACAAGCTGGAAGACCACTAATGATTATTTCAGAAGATGTTGAAGGTGAGGCCCTTGCAACTCTTGTAGTAAACAAACTTAGAGGTGGTTTAAAAGTTGTTGCTGTTAAAGCTCCAGGTTTTGGTGATA
>Ga0307986_10001526_pt1 | contig 16788 bp, 18 predicted proteins | sample EllFjometageno82_FD_203170 | JGI IMG/M metagenome (GOLD analysis project Ga0307986, IMG submission 203170) | Marine microbial communities from Ellis Fjord, Antarctic Ocean - #82 | ecosystem: Environmental > Aquatic > Marine > Unclassified | place: Southern Ocean | collected 2014-10-09
TACGATAATAACAGAAGAATATTACCTTGGCGTGTTAGTAAAAAATCACCAAAAAAGCTTTATTACCGACTTTTAAGTGAATTTATGCTGCAACAAACACAAGTTAAAACAGCACTTCCTTATTTTAAAAACTTTTTACTTCATTTACCTAGTTTAGAATCTTTATCAAAATCCAATGAGAGAAAAGTTTTAAAACTATGGGAAGGGCTTGGATACTACAGGAGAGCAAGAAACCTTTTAGCAACCGCCAAGATACTCGTTAAAGAGAACAAATCTAAGTTACCAAAAAAAATAATTGATATAAAAAAGCTTCCAGGAATAGGCGACTATACTGCTAATGCATTATTAGCCTTCATTCACAATCAGCCAACTATTGCTATTGATGGAAATGTTAAGAGAGTATTTTCTAGAATTACGAATAAGAGTGAAGATAAAATTAATTTTAATAAACTTATAGAAACTAATAAAAAAACTTTATTCAAAACAAAAAGAAACTCAGATTTTGTTGAAGCACTGATGGAATTTGGAGCACTGATCTGCAAGCCAAAACAACCAGAATGTTTTAAATGTAACATTAAAAGTACATGCGGACACTTTAAATCTGATAAAAAATTTAAACAAATCAAAAAAATTCAACCAAAAGAAAAAAATTATAATATATTTTGCTATATTGACAAAACCACAAAAAAAATTGCCTTAACCAGAAAACATGATTTAGGATTTTTAAATAAATTTTATTTACCACCAATTAAAGAAACAACCTTTAAAAATAAAATAAAAAATTGGAATTTTCATTCTAATTTTAACAATTCTATTTCTAATAAAAAATTAAATATTAATTTATATTATAGATTTTCTTCAAAACTTCCGTTGCATTCAGAATGGTTTTCTTTAAAAGGAAATAATGAATTTATTCCTTCGTTTACAAAAAAAATATTTAAACAAATTTTAGACATTAATTAATGAAAAAAAAAATTGCAATTATTGGTGCCGGAATTGGAGGTCTTACTCTAGCAAATTTATTACAAAAAAATTCTGATTTTGAATTTATGATTTACGAAAAAGAAGAAACTTTAAATTTAAAAGAAGGATTTGGAATCCAACTTGCGGTAAATAGTGTTTATATTTTAAATGAAATAGGTTTCAGTAGCTTGAGCAAATCAGAAATTTACAATCCAATTCAATTAGATTTTTATTCCAATGAAGATAAAATATGCGATCTAGATCTAACGCAATTTAATAATAAAACAGAGAAATACACAACACTTAAAAGGTCTTCTTTAATTAAATTTTTAAAAGATAAATTATTTTCAAATTTGATAAGATTTAACAAAATAATCGAGAGCGTCGAACAAGATCAGGATATTCTAAAAATAAAATTTAAAGACGGCACAAGCGAGGAAGTTGATCATCTTGTGGTTTCTGATGGAACATTTTCACATTCTAAATCAATCATTGAAAAAAAAAGTCTTAAGCTTAATTATTATGGCGCAGTAGCTGTCAGGACTGAAATTAAAGCTAAAAATGTACCTGAATTTAAAACTAAAAATATTTCTCTTTTTATGAGTTCTAAGGCCCACTTAGTATCATACCCAGTTAACGATAGTGGAGATATTAATGTAGTGTGTATTTTAAGAAAAAAGCTTAATGAAAAAAAATCAATAGAGCAATTACTTAGCGAAAAGTTTGATAATAAAAATAAATATCTATTAAGCCTCTTTAAAGGGAATCTAAAATCATGGTCTATTTATACTTCGTCAAAACCTATTAAATCTATATTAAAGAAAGTCTTTTATATTGGGGATGCTTTTTTTACCTTTCCACCAACGCTTGCGCAAGGAGCTTCCCAGTCCATAGAATCCGCGAAAGAGCTATATGATCTTTTAATTGATAATAAGCAAAATGTTGAAAATATTTACTTTGAAAAAAGACTTAAAAAAACAGTTATGATTAACAATAGGTCAAGACTTAATTATTTTATGTTTCACTTTTCTAACCCTGTTTTAAAAATATTCAGAAATCAATTTTTAAAACGATTAATAAAAAGTAAAAGTTTTATTAACAGGTACCTTGGTAAAATTTATAATTAGCAAAATCTTTTCTATTTTTTTGATTTTCCCAATTTTTATCTGAAAAAAGCTTGTTTAGACTTTGATCACATAAAATTTTTATGTCTACATTTAAAGACATGGTTATTATTAAATTCCTTTAGATAGAAATCTTTGTCTTAAACTATCTATTAAAACCATTGAGCCACCAACTTTACAATGCCAGTAAGTCCATCCATTGAAACTTTCTGTGCCCATTATTTTAGCAGCAACCTTATGTATAGAGCCTTCAGACTCTTTATATTTAATACTTCCATCAACCATTATTTTTGCATTAAATTTATTTTTAGGATCAGACAAAACAGTTCCTGGTTTAAGAATTCCTAATTCAACCAATGATCCAAAAGGTATTCTTGGTTTTGATCTGTTGTTTTCAATTGTATCTAGATAATCTTCTTCGATAATTTTTGTTTTTCTAATTCTATCATAAGCAGCTTTAAAATATTTTTTATCTTTTTCTATACCAAAATACTTTCTGCCTAATTTTTTAGCTACTACTGCTGTAGTCCCTGTTCCTAAAAAAGGATCAAATATTGCATCTCCTTTATTAGTTGTTGCTAGTATTATTCTATGTAAAAGAGATTCAGGTTTTTGAGTAGAGTGAACTTTTTTTCCATTATCTTTTTTTAATCTTTCTTTTCCGCTACATATAGGAAGCATCCAATCAGAACGCATTTGTAGATCATCGTTTAAGCATTTTAAAGATTGATAATTAAAAGTGTACTTTGATTTTTTATACTTAGAAGCCCATATTAAAGTTTCATGCGCATTGGTAAATCTTGTTCCTCTGAAATTAGGCATTGGATTATTTTTTCTCCAAATAACGTCGTTTAACAACCAGTAATCTAAGTTTTGCATGTGATAGCCTAGACGAAAAATATTATGATAAGAACCTATAACCCAGATACTTCCGTTGTCTTTTAAAATTCTTTTGCATTCGATTAGCCAAACTTTACAGAAATCATCATAATGTTTGAAGCTATCGAATTGATCCCATTTGTCATCAACCCCTTTTACTTTGCTAGCATCTGGTCTTCTTAAAGTTTCACCAATTTGCATGTTGTAAGGAGGGTCAGCAAAAACTAAATCAAAAGTTTTGTCAGGAATTTTTTTCAATTCGCGAAGGCTATCTCCATTTACAATTCTATTAGAAAAATTAAACATTTTTAGATTCAACTTTAAATTGAATCCTAGGTCAAACAGTTTTCTATAAAATAAGGCGTCTCTTGTGTTTTAGATTCTTACTTCAACAACATGTTGTGTATTGGCTTAAAACCTTTTCTGTGATGAGAAGTAATACCAAATTTTTTTAATCCTTCCATATGAGCTTTAGTTCCGTAACCGAAATTTCTTTCCCAGGCATAATGAGTAAATTTTTCTGATAATTTAATCATAAGTAAATCCCTATACGTTTTTGCGATAATCGAAGCGGCGCCAATACATTTAATTTTCTCATCTCCTTTAATAATTGTTTTATAATTTTTTAATCCATTTGGTGCAAAAGGACCATCTATTAGGATTTGATCAGGTTTTCTTTCAAGTTTATCAATAGCTCTTTTCATTGAAAGCAATGCGGCTTGTAAAATATTTATTTTAAATATTTCATCTACGGAAGCAGTACCAATTGCATAAAAAGAATTTTGTTTAATAATTTGTGCTATTTTTAATCTATTTTGAAAATTAATTTTTTTTGAGTCTTTAATTAATTCTAAATCTATTTTATTATTAAGTATTACTGCAGCCGAAACAACAGGACCTGCCAGGCAACCTCTACCAACTTCATCCACTCCAGCTACTAACATATTATTTTTTAATGTTAATCTTAAGATCTAAAATTTTTTTTTTAATCGCTTTAAGATCTATCCACGATAATTTTTTTTGATCAGGTTGTCTCATTAAATAAGCCGGATGAAAAGAAGCAATTATAAAGGTACTACATTTACCTATTTTTTTATTAATCCATTTACCTCTAACTTCAGATATTATTTGGTTATTTCCTATGATTGCATTTAATGCTGCACTACCTAATAGTATTAATATTTTTGGATTTATAATTTCTATGTGTTTAATTAAATAGGGTAAATAACGAACAATTTCTTCTTCAGTTGGGCTTCTGTTTTCCGGGGGCCTATAATTTACTACGTTGGTAATATAAACATTATCTCTATCTAAATTAATTGATAAAAGCATTTTATCTAGAAGCTCTCCTGTTCTTCCAATAAATGGTACACCTTCTAAATCTTCGTTAGCTCCTGGCCCTTCTCCTATAATCATAATTTTTGCATTCGGATCTCCGTCAGAAAAAACAATATTTGTAGAATTTTTTTTTAATTCACAATTATTAATATTAGTTATGTGCTCCTTAAGATCCTGTAATTCTTTACCTACAGACCCCTTGATAGCTAAATTGTTATTAATTTTATACCTGTTTATAGCTTCATTCTCATATATTAGGTTATGATTAATTAGACTATAATATTTAATTAATTTTATAAATTTAGTATTAATTTTTTTTGTCATTTAAATAATTATGAAAAACTTAAAAGTTCAATACAAGCTAATAATTTATGTTTTATTGTTTTTAAACACATTTAATATTTTAAATGCTAAAAATACAGATGAATTCTATGAGTCAAAAAATGTAACTAATTATTTTTCAGGCATATTAGCCGCAAACAACAATCAATATCAAAAATCTTATGATTATTTTAAATATTTGAGTAATTTAGAGGATATTCATTACGTTTATTCACAATACTACCACTACTCTTTAGTTGCCCTTAACAAATTTAAAGACGCAATAAATTATTCAAAAAAACTTGAGAAAAAAAAGATCGATAATTTCGAAAGTAATTTAATTAGCGCGGTTTACTATTTAGAACATAAAGATTTTGATAAAGCTTCAGTTTATTCTGAAAAACTTAAAAATAAAAGTCAGCCAGGGTCAATTCAGAATTTTCTTTCGGCATCTTTAAATAACTGGGTTAATTTTAAGAATACTAAAAATCTTAATACGGCACTTTTTCAATTGGAGGACATACCCAAAAAATTTGAAAATTTAAAAAATATTCAAAAAATATTCGCTCATTGTTATTTTGATTCAGATCAAACAGATAAACTGTTTAAAAGACTAGCCTCTCGTTCTGATATTGATTATTCAAGATATTTTTTTTTTCATGCAAATTATTTAATTTCAAAAAATAAAGGAGGAAAAGCAAAAAAAATATTGGAAACTTCACTTAATTTACATCCTAAGAATTTAATTTTGAATCAATTAAAAATAGACATTAAACAAAGAGAAGGGTTCAAAAATCAATTTGACTGCAAAGATCCTAGACATGTTGTTGCAGAAATCTTTTACGTTGTTGCAAATGGACTTGCGTCACAACAAGATTATACGACAGCTAATTTTTATTTGAATTTAGCTAAATACTTAAATCCAAATTTTATTTCATTTAAAACACTACAAGCAGAAATTTTTTTTATTATCAACAAGCACAATGAGGCTGAAAAAATATATCTCAATATGCAAAAGTACGGATCTTTTTATAGCTGGCATGCTTCTAGACAGCTTACATCAATATTAATTAAACAAGACAAAAAAAAAGAAGCAGTTAGCTTTCTGGAAAAGTCTTTTCAAAAAATTAAAAATCCAACAATATATCAAATATTTGACTATGCTGAATTCTTAAAAAATAATGAAAAGTATGAAGAATCAATTAAATATTATTCAGATATAATAAACATAATTGATCAAAAACATAATTTGTATGGACAGATACTTGACAGCAGAGGGGTTGCTTATGAGAGAACCGATCAGTGGAATAAAGCAGAAAATGATTTACTTAATTCATTAAGTGTTTCGCCTAACAATGCTTATGCAATTAACTACTTAGCTTATTCATGGATTGAAAAAGGTATCAATATTGAGAAGTCTTTAGACATGTTAAAAAAAGCAAATGAGTTAAGACCGAATGACGGTTATATTATAGATTCTTTGGGCTGGGCTTTATTTAAATTAAAAAATTACAAGGAAGCAAAAAAATATTTGCAATTGGCAGTTAAATCAATGGCCTCTGATCCAGTAATTAACGATCATTACGCAGACTCTCTATGGATGAATAATAATTCTCTTCAAGCAAGATATTATTGGAATTATGTCTTAAAATTAGAAAAGACAGAAGAAAAACTGAAAAAGAAAATTAAGCAAAAATTATTATTCGGAATTAAAAGTTAGAACGAATAATGATAAAATCGTATTCTAAAATAAATTTATTTCTAAAAGTAATAAAAAAAAATAACAAGGGATTACACAACATTCAATCGACCGTAATGTTGTTAAATTTGCATGACAAAATAAGTATTAAAAAAATAAATAAAGATAAAGATAATATTAAATTTATTGGCCAGTTTAAAAAAAATATAAATAAAAATATAAATACAATATCTAAGTCTCTATCTCTTCTACGAAAGAACAATCTAATTGATCAAAAAAAGAGATATAAAATAATCGTAAATAAAAAAATACCAATATTCGCAGGTCTTGGAGGCGGGACTAGTAATGCCGTATTTTTAATAAAGTATTTTTTAAAAACTAAAATTAGTGAAAAACTATTAAAAATGTTTGAAGACAAAATAGGTTCAGATTTTAGATTATTTTTTTTTAGACATTCTTTTCAAAAAAACTTAAAGCAAATTTTAAAATTTAAGAAAAAATATTTTTTTTATTTTGTGCTAGTTTATCCAAATATAAATTCCTCCACCAAAGAAGTTTATTCCAAAGTAAAAAAATTCAATTTACCTTTAAAGAATGATTTATCTAAAATAGAATCAAAAGATAGTTACATAAAGCTTATTAAAAAGGAAAAAAATGATTTGCAAAAAATAGTAGAGACAAAGCATAAAAAAATTAGAAAAATTTTAGATATTATAAAGATTCAAAAAAATTGTTTGTTTTCAAGAATGACTGGATCTGGGTCAGTTTGTTTTGGGGCATTCTTTAACAGAAAGTCAGCAAAGCAAGGGTTGATAAAAATCAAGAAAAAACTTCCTAATTGTTGGTGCGTATTTACAAAATCTATTTAATTATTTGTTTTTATGATATATCAAGTCGATAATATTGGGGCATAGCCAAGCGGTAAGGCAACGGTTTTTGATACCGTCATCCTAGGTTCGATCCCTAGTGCCCCAGCCAAAAAAATGGAACAACAATCAAAAAATATAAGCTTTTTTCAAAAATTAAAAAAAGTTTTTTTCCCGTTTTACAGGTCAAAAGATATTAAAAAATTATTTAATATTCTTGAAAAAAATAAACCAAAAAACACTCAAGTTGCTATGTTTGTAGGCGGCTGTGTGAGAAATTTTTTAGCCAATGAAGAAATAGATGATATTGACATCGCAACTATTTTTTCGCCAGAAGAGATAAAAGAAAAATTTAAAGATTCCGAATTTAAAATTATAGAAACAGGTGTTGAACATGGTTCATTAACAATTATTTTAAACTCAAGTAAATTTGAAATCACTACATTGCGCGAGGATACCAAAACAGACGGTAGACATGCCGAAGTTTCATTTATTGCTAATTGGAAAGAGGACTCATGTAGAAGAGATTTTACCATCAATGCAATTTACATGGATAAAAAAGGAAAAATCTACGACCCACAAAATGGCAGGGAAGATCTAAAAAATAAATGCGTAAGATTTATTGGTGAACCCTCTGTACGCATAGAAGAAGATTATTTAAGAATAATTAGATTTATAAGATTTTCAATTCACTATGACAGCAAACAATCTGATCCTAAAATTATTGAAGCAATTAAGCTTAACTTAAGCGGTATAAATAATCTTTCAAAAGAACGTATTCTAAATGAACTTTACAAGATATTTAAATTAAAAAATATTAATATTCTTTTAAAAAACAAAGAAATAAAAAAAATTTTTTTAATAACTTTCCCAGAATTTAAGTACCTAGATAGATTGGAAAAATTTCTTCTTTTATTAGAAAGTAATATTTTATTTAAATTTCCAGAAATAATTTTTTCTATACTTTTAGTTGATGAAAAAGATAATTATCAATATTTTTGCCACAAATACAAAGTTCCAAATAAATTAAAAAAAGACCTTAGTTTTACTGCGGAAAATTATATTCAATTTAAAGAAGATAAAAATTATTTAAAAAAAGATTTGAAAAAAAATATTTATATTTTTGGAAAAAATAATATTAAAAAGTTATTAGGGTTTATTTACTGTGCAGAGCCAAAATTTACGACTAAACTTTTAAACAACATAGTTGAAGAAGTTAACAAAACAAATATTCCAAACTTACCATTCAATGGTCAATACTTGATGGACCTAGGTTTAGTTGATGGTAAAAAAATTGGTTATACTCTTCGGTTGTTAGAAAAAGAATGGATTCAAAAAGATTTTAATTTAAAGACTCAAGAAATTGCTCTTATTGTAGATAAGATAAAAAAATTAAATATATTGAATATTTAAAATTTCAAAATTTTTCTCACCAGAAGGTGTTTCTACTACTACCATATTATCAACTCCTTTTCCTATAAGTGCCTTCCCTATAGGAGACTTAAAATAAATTAAATTTTTAGAAATATCTGCCTCATCTTTTCCAACAATTTTATAAGTCTTTTTTTTATTAACCTCTAAATCTTGAACAGTGACTGTTGATCCAAAAATAACATTTCCATTATTTTCAATTTTTGTGACATCTATGACGTTTGCCCTAGCTATAATATCATCTATTTCAATAACTCTACTTTCCATTTGAGCTTGTTGTTCTTTGGCAGCGTGGTATTCAGCATTTTCTTTTAAATCTCCGTGTGATCTCGCCTCTGCTATAGCCGCAACTACTTTAGGTCGCTTAACATTTTTTAACTCATCAAGCTCTGTTTTAAGATTTTCCAATCCTTTAACGGTTATTGGTTCTTTATTCATTTATTTCCATTTAGCCAGAGGCGGTAGAGACATTAAAATTGAATCTATGTTACCACCCGAATTTAATCCAAACTTTGTACCCCTATCATATAAAAGATTAAATTCAACATATCTACCTCTTTTATATAACTGTTGTTCTTTGTTTTTTTCACTCCAGATTAATTTTTTTTTATTTAAAATTATTTTTTTTGTTATATCTATAAATGCAATACCTAAGTCTTGAACAAACTTAAAATTTTTTTCCCAGTTTTTAGCTTCGTAGTCAAAAAATATTCCACCAATCCCACGTGGTTCTTTTCTATGAGGTAAGTAAAAATATGTGTCACACCAATTTTTATACATATTATAATCTTTATTATTAAGTTTACATACGTTCTTCAATTTTTGATGAAAAAGTATTCTTTCTTTCTTATCGTCAAAAGAAGGTGTTGCGTCCACACCGCCTCCGAACCATTCTTTTGAAGTTACAATAAACCGTGTATTAAAATGAAAGGCAGGAATTTTAGGGTTCTTCATATGAGCAACTACAGAAATACCTGTAGCCCAATACTTGCCATTTTTCTCCGCACCTAAAATTTTAGATCTAAAAGTTTTTTCAAATTGCCCAGATACTGTTGATTGATTTACCCCAACTTTATCAAATATTCTTCCACCGCTCAAAAGGTATGAATTTCCACCGCCTTCTTTTTTATTATCTTTTTTCCATTTCTTTTTAATAAAATATTTTTTTTTTATTTTATCTTTTTTCTCCATTTCATTTTCAAGTAATTGAAATTCATTAATAATTTTATCTTGTAAAAATTTAAACCAATCGCTAGCTAATTTTTTTTTTATTTCTATTGTTTGTTTCATTTAAAAAAATTATTTTGTTTAAGAGCTTCTGTAGCAACTATTGCTACAGTCATAGCTACATTAAGCGATCTGGCCTTTCCACTCAAGGGTACTTTTAGCCTATCTTTTATTTTTTTATGAATTTCATTTGGAACTCCAGCACTCTCTCTGCCAAAAAGAAGAAAGTCATTTTTTTTAAATATAAAGTGATGGTAAAATTTTTCAGATTTGGTTGTCATTAAAATTATTCTAGACTTTGAATTTTTATTCATAAAAGTCCCAAAATCAGGATATCTCACTATATGGCTGAGGCTGATATAATCCATAGCAACTCTTTTAAATCTTGAGTCGTTTAGGTTGAACCCGCATGGCTCGATGATGTGTATTTTGAGATTCAAACAAGCTGATAATCTAACAATAGCTGCAGTATTTTGGGGTATATCTGGTTTATAAAGTGCTATATTTATCATTATAAGTTTATTTATGTGTCATTCTTGACCCTAGAAAAGCGACAGAATTAGTTTTAATTAATAATCTTTAATAATAAATAATTAATTATGAGCAAACAAGAAGATAAAAAAGACAGAAGAGATTTTATATTTACAGCAAGTTACACAGTTGGTGCTGTAGGTGTAGGTGCAACTATATGGCCGTTTATTCATCAAATGAATCCAGACGAGTCAGTTAAAGCACTAGCTACAACAGAAGTTGACATAAGCCAGGTAGAACCAGGAAAATCAATAACAGTTTTATGGAGAGGAAAGCCGATTTTTATTAAAAGAAGAACTCCCGAAGAAATTCAAGAAGCCCAATCGGTTAGCTTAAAAGATTTACCAGATCCGCAGAAAGACGAAGAAAGAGTTAAGGAAGGAAAAAGTGAATGGTTAGTCATGGTAGGAGTTTGTACCCATTTAGGGTGCGTGCCTCTAAAAGACAAAGGTGAATTTAACGGTTGGTTTTGTCCTTGTCACGGTTCACATTATGATATCTCAGGAAGAGTTAGAAAAGGACCTGCGCCGAAAAATATGGAAATACCAAAGTATACATTTGTAGACAGCAACACAATCAAGATTGGATAATAAAAAATGAGCGAACATGAATATGTACCCAGTTCTAAAGCCGGAAAATGGTTTAATGACAGATTACCACTTTTATCTTTAGGTGCACACTTATCCGATTACCCAACTCCAAAAAATTTAAATTACTGGTGGACATTTGGAGGAATATTAACTTTTTGTTTAATAACACAAATAGTTACAGGTATAGTTTTGGCAATGCATTATGTTGCTCATGCAGACCTTGCATTTGAAAGTGTTGAAAAAATAATGAGAGATGTGAACTATGGTTGGCTTATTAGATATATTCATAGCAATGGTGCATCAATGTTTTTTCTTGCTGTATACATACATATTTTTAGATCTTTATTTTTTGGTTCATTTAAATCTCCTAGAGAATTAATTTGGATTATTGGAATGTTAATTTATATTTTAATGATGGCTGCAGCTTTTATGGGTTACGTATTACCTTGGGGGCAGATGAGTTTTTGGGGAGCAACGGTTATTACTAATTTATTCAGTGCTATTCCTTTAATTGGTGAAAGTGTCGTTACTTGGTTGTGGGGCGGTTACTCTGTTGACAACCCAACACTTACTCGTTTTTTTAGCCTACATTACTTAATTCCATTTTTAATATTAGGATTAGTAGTGTTACATATATGGGCTTTACATATACCGGGAAACAATAATCCAGTTGGAATAGATATTAAAAAACCCTCGAAGGACACGGTGCCTTTTCACCCTTACATTACAGTGAAAGATATTTTTGCTTTGTTGATGTTTATGATTATTTTTTCTGGCTTCGTATTCTTTTCACCAAATGTTTTAGGACATGCGGATAATTACATTCCAGCTAATCCACTTGTTACACCAGCTCATATTGTACCTGAGTGGTATTTGTTACCTTTCTATGCAATTTTAAGATCTGTACCTGATAAATTAGGAGGAGTTATTCTAATGTTTGGAGCATTATTTGTTTTAATAATTTTACCTTGGCTAGACACTAGCAAAGTTAGATCAGCGGTATTTAGACCAATGTATAGACAGTTCTTTTGGATTTTTGTGGTTGATGTGCTTGCTCTTGGTTACCTAGGTGCAATGCCTGCAGAAGGAATTTATTTGTTTTTAGCAAGAGTAGCTACCACTTATTATTTCCTTCACTTTATTGTTGTTTTACCAGCTTTAGGTTTTTTTGAAAAAACAGATCCATTACCAGCAAGCATTTCAGAACCTGTCTTAACGGGTGGGTTTAGTGCGGTACCAGTTAGGTCAGATAAAATAGTTAATGAAAAAATATAATTTTATAAAATTATTAGCTATTATTTTGTTAGCTACATTTTTTTGTGGCAAGTCATATTCCGCAAGTAAAGACCTTCTGAAGGTAGACTGGAGCTTTATTGGAATTACAGGGAAATTTGAAAGAGATTCACTACAAAGAGGTTATCAAGTTTATAAAGAAGTATGTGCTTCGTGCCATTCAATGCAATATCTAAGTTATCGAAATTTGGGTCAAAATGGTGGACCAGAGTTTTCGTTAGAAGAAGTTAAAGCTATTGCAGCAAGCTACGAAGTTGAAGACGGCCCAAACAGCGACGGAGACATGTTCATAAGACCTGCTAGGCCCTCAGATCATTTTGTAAGCCCTTATCCAAACGTAAATGCGGCAATCGCTTCCAATGGAGGTGCTTATCCACCTGACATGTCTGTATTAGTAAAAGCAAGACCAGGCGGAGCCAATTATATTTATTCTGTGTTAATGGGTTATGATGAAAAGCCTGCAGACTTTGAATTAGATGATGGTGTTTATTACAATAAATATATGGATGGTAATAAAATTAAAATGCCAAGCCCGTTATCAAATGACTTAATTGAATATACAGATGGAACTAACGCCACACAAGCTCAAATGGCAAAAGACGTAACAGCTTTTTTGACTTGGGCCGCTGAACCGCATTTAGAAGCAAGACACAGAACAGGAACTAAAGTTATTATTTATTTAACTTTACTAGCAACGCTAGTCTATTTTAGTATGAAAAAGATATGGTCAAGGGTTGACGCGGAAAAATAACACATCTCCATCTTTAACAATATAATCTTTTCCTTCTACTCTTAATTTACCATTTTCTTTACACTTTTCAGAACTACCATATTTGATAAAATCATCGCAAGAGACAGCCTCTGCTCTTATAAAATTTTTTTCAAAATCTGTGTGAATTATAGCCGCAGCTTGGGGGGCCAAAGTATTTTTTTTTATTGTCCAAGCTCTGCTTTCTTCTGGTCCAGATGTGAAATATGTATCAAGATTCAATAAGTCATAGCCTTCCCTAATTAATTTGATTAAGCCAGTTTTACCTAAACCGATTTCTTTCATAAAAGTTTCTCTCTCTTCATTATCTAAACCCATAATCTGATCTTCTATATCCGCGCAAATAATAACTACTTTTTCATTTAGAAATTTACTTTTAACAGCTTCAGTATATTTATTTCCTCTTGCGAGGCTTTCCTCATCTACATTACAAACTATAATTTTAGGCTTAAGACTAAGTAATCCTAATTGATTTAAAATTTTTATTTCATCTTCGTTAAATGAACTCAAGCTCTCTTCTCCTTTATTTAATAATTCTAACTTTTTTTCTAAAATTTTAATTTCCTTATCGTTTAGTAATTTTTTTTTTCCTTTTTCCAATTTTTTTTGAATTATATCAATATCAGATAAGAAAATTTCAGTTTTTATAGTTTCTAAATCATCCAAGGGATTAATTTTAGAATTAACGTGGGTAATTTCTGCAGAATCAAAGCATCGAACTAAATGAATAATTGCGTCTACTTCTCTGATATGAGAAAGAAATTTATTACCTAAACCCTCGCCTTTAGAGGCTCCTTTAACTAATCCAGCAATATCAACAAAAGTTATATTAGTAAAAATCTTTTTTTTTGAATTTGAAAGTTTAGCTAAATGATCAAGTCTTACATCGGGAACATCAACTATTCCTATATTTGGATCTATTGTACAAAAAGGAAAATTTGCAGCTTCAGCGTTTTTTGAGGCTGTTAGTGCATTAAACAAAGTAGATTTACCAACGTTAGGCAAACCTACAATTCCGCATTTAAAACCCATTTAGATTAAAGTTAAAAGATTAGAGTTAACTTTGCTTGAGTATAGATCAATTTTTTTTTCTAATAGAGTTGGAAGTAATTTAACTATGTTTTCAGCTATTTCTTTAATTTGATCTTCTTCATCCTCTTTAAAATCTTCCAGAACATGGTTGTTTACTTTTTTTTTATTTTTAGGATGACCTATGCCAATTCTAACACGAGAATAGTCTTTACCTATAAATTTATCAATTGACTCAATTCCATGATGTCCGGCACTACTTCCAGCAAACTTTGCTTTTATTTTTCCAAAATCAATATCTAAGTCATCGTGAAAAACAATCACATCTTTTGCTTCAATTTTAAAATAATCTATAAGTTCTTTGATAGCAGTACCCGAATTGTTCATGAAAGTAAGAGGCTTGATTGCATACACCTTATGCTCACCAATCATACCTGTAGTTAGAAGACCTTTAAATTTTGGTTTTTGTTTAGATAATTTAAAATGAGAATTAACAGCATCTATAATTCTAAAGCCAATATTGTGACGGTTATTTAGATCTTTAGGACCCGGATTTCCTAAACCAACGAGTAGCAGCATATTTAATTATTTCTTTTCAGGCTGTTTTTTCTCTGTAACTTGTTCTTTACCTTTTGCTTTATCATCTTTTTTAGCAGCATCACCTTCTTTGCTTGCTGCCAGTGTTGTTCCTTCAGTTCCAGCCACAACTGGCGTACCTTCAGCACCTTCAGCACCTTCGACTGCTTCACCTTCAGCTGGTTTTTCAGGTTCTTTTAAGACCGTAGGAGCAGCTACTGTTGCAATTACAAAATCTCTGTCAGTAATTACCGGTGTAACGTTTTCTGGCAGTTTAATGAAAGATATTTTTATGCTAGTACCAATTTCTAGATTTTTTAAATCAATGATAATTTCTTCTGGGATGTTATCGGCTGGACATTTTAACTCAATTTTCCGTCTTACAATGTTTAATACTCCACCAACTTTTAATCCAGGACAATCATCATTGTTAATAAATTTAACAGGAATTTCTAAAACAATTTTTGTTCCAGCAACAACTCTCATAAAATCAATATGAATAGGTTCGTCAGAAATCACATTGTAAGCAACATCTCTTGGAATTACTTTTAATTTTTTACCGTCTACATCTAGTTCAAGCACGGTAGATAAAAATGATTCAGAATTTAATATATTTTTAACAAGTTTTTTTTCTACTGAAACTTTAGCGTTAGGATCTTTACCACCATACAAGATGGCTGGAATAAACCCGTCCTTCCTTAATTTATTTAATTGTCCGGTAGTGACGGTCTCTCTTCTTATTGCTTTTAAATTATTCATGTTTTATTTGGAGGTGCTGTTTAACTCAAGTTTGTTGATAAAACAAGCATTAATTGAACAAATCAGATACCGATGTGGAGTTTGAAATCCTACTAATTGCCTCAGCCATAAGGGGAGAAATTGAAATAACTTCAATTTTACTATTATTTTTTATTTTTAAAGAATTATCTATCGTATCTGTAATAATTAATTTTTTTATTTTAGATTTTTTAATTTTTTCAGCGGCATCTCCACTCAGAACTGCGTGAGTAATAAAAACATAAACATCAATTGCTCCTGCTTTTTTCAAAGCCTCTACGGCATTAATAATTGTTCCACCACTATCAATTATATCATCAACAATAATACAGATCTTCCCTTTAACGTCTCCAATTATATTCATTACTTTAGACTTGCCTGGCTCAGGTCTTCTTTTATCTATAATTGCCAAATCAGCTTTTATTTTAGTTGCTAATCCTCTTGTTCTCTGAACTCCACCAACATCTGGCGAAACACATACTAAGTTTTTAGTTTTAAATTTTTTTTTTATATATCTAGCAAACATTGGAGTTGTAAATAAGTTGTCTACAGGAATATCAAAGAAACCTTGTATTTGGCCAGCGTGCAAATCAACAGTTACAATTCTACTTGCTCCAGCGTTCGTAATTAAATTTGAAACAACTTTTGCTGATATAGAAGTTCTAGGTGCAACTTTTCTATCTTGTCTTGCGTATCCAAAGTAAGGAATTACAGCGGTGATATTCTTTGCCGAAGATCTCCTCAGAGCATCAATGCACAAAAGTAACTCCATGAGATTGTCATTCGCAGGCGTTGATGTGGACTGAATCACAAAAACACTATTCCCCCTTATATTCTCATTTATTTCTATATAAATTTCACCGTCAGCAAATCTTTTGATATTTGTATTAATAAGTTTAAGCTTAAGTTTTTTTGATATTTCTTTACTTAATCTGGGATTACTAGTTCCGGATAAAATTTTCATGAGGATAATTTAATTATACAATTAATAATTTACGTTTTCAAATGAATTAAACATCTGTTAATCCTATAGTGGAAATACATCTGCCGTAGTCTTTTTCACCTAATTGCCTCGATCTTCTGAAGCTAAAAAATTTTTCTTTCTCTGTATATGTATTAAAATCTATATTTTCTAAATATTCTATATCAAATTCTTTGATCTTAAAATTAACATAACTTCGAAGGTCAAATAAAAATTTATCCTTTTGGTTGTGAAAGAAAAAAATATCATTTTTCTTATTTTCTCTAATAAATTCATTATAGAATTCTTTTCCTACTTCATAATTTTTAACACCTATGCAAGGACCAACTACAACATAAATTTTATTATTTTTTCCCATATTAATTATTTTATTAAGAGTATTTTTTATAATCC
>Ga0307986_10001527_pt1 | contig 16786 bp, 16 predicted proteins | sample EllFjometageno82_FD_203170 | JGI IMG/M metagenome (GOLD analysis project Ga0307986, IMG submission 203170) | Marine microbial communities from Ellis Fjord, Antarctic Ocean - #82 | ecosystem: Environmental > Aquatic > Marine > Unclassified | place: Southern Ocean | collected 2014-10-09
ACTTTGAGCACCTTCTTCAATAGATATTTTATTAAAATTAGTTGAATTTTTTGCAATATTTTCTACTTCAAAACTTAAAATTTTCGCAATAAAAATATTGTTTTGCTCATCTGAAATTAAAGTAAAAGAATTTAGTGGTAAAGAATATAAAATTTCAATTGAATTAGTTTCAAATTTTTTATTGTCTTTTATTGAGTTTAGTTTGATTTTTTTAATATTACTTTTACCCAATTCATCAAAAGATCTTTGATTAAACTTTTTCTCATTTATTCTATCTAGAATTTTTTTATTGAATTCATATTTTTCTTTTTGAAACAAAAGATTTTTAATTTGTTTTTTAAAATTGTCTTCATTTAAATTTGGCAACTTTGTATTTAAATTTTCTATATTATAAAAAATGTAAGCCCCATTATTTTCAAAGATTTCAGTTTTATCTTTTCTGGATTTATAAATCATGTTTTCTGTTGTTTTTTCATTATCAAGATTTATGTATTCCGTCACTGTAACTGGTGACAAGTTAAATTCTTTAATAATTTTTTTAAAGTCTACATTTTTTGTTATTTGGTTTTCAATTTCATCAATTTTATCAAAAAATGTTTGATCATATTCCTCTAGACCAACTAAATTCTTTGGAGTAATACTTACATAGGAAAAATCAATATAATCTTTCTTTAGCTCGTTAGCATTTTCATCCACAAATTTTTTTATCTCATTGTCTGTAAATGTTTCGATTTTTTTATAGAATGTATTAAGATTGATATAGCTTATATTTAATTTTTTATTATTTTCTTTATAAAAATTATTAATCAAGAAATCAGGAGTTTTTACTCCACCACCAATGTATGTAAATAATTGTTTTTGAAGTTCTCGATTTTTCAAACGAACCTCAAATATGGGAGCTGTAGAATTGTTTTTTAGTAAAAATTTTTCATATAAAGTTCTTTTGAATACTCCTTTTTGATCTTGAAAGTTTTTATTACTCTTAATTTGTTTAACTAAGACATTCTCTGATATTGAAAGGTTTAATTTTTTAATTTCAAGATCAAGAAGTGTTGTAGATACCAATGTTGACAAAAGCTCTTCAATAATATTTTTATCAATATTATCCTTTATTACTTGTTGGCTTAGCCCAGATTCGTTGAGATAATTCATGTAATCTTGTGTTGAAATATTTGTGTTATTTACTCTTGCAATATTATTTTGATTTCCAGTATTAAAACCCCCACCAAAACCACCAAACCCAAAAGCTATAATAATAACTAGAATTAATAATAGTCCACCAATCTTTTTTTTTGTAAAATTTTTAAAGGGATTAATCATTGCATCATTAATATATTGATCTGTAAAATACAAAGCTATAGATTAAATTTTTCATTATGACAAATAAATATATGTATTTTATAGCTAATTGGAAAATGTATGGGAATTTATCCTCTTTAAATACATTAAATAAAGTTATTAAATTTTCAAAGTCTAAAGAAATTAATAAAGGTAGATTAATTTATTGCCCCCCATACACTTTAATTGATGCCTTTTCGAAAAAATTCAAAAATTGCCAAATTGGTATTGGAGGTCAAAATTGTCACGAAAGTGAAAGTTATGGTTCATATACAGGTTCTGTTAATCCACGTATGTTGAAGAATATTGGTGCAGATTTTGTAATTATTGGACATTCAGAAAACAGAAAAAAAGGTGAAAATGATAAGCTGATTAACCTAAAGATAAAAAGTGCGATACAAGCAAAACTTAAAGTTATTTTTTGTATTGGAGAAACTTTAACTGAAAAAATAAAAAAAAAGACTCAATCAATTTTGTCAAGACAAATTAAAGTTGGTTTGGATGGTATAAAAAATAAATCCAATATATTTATTGCATACGAGCCTGTTTGGGCCATAGGCACTGGAATGATACCAAAATCAAAAGATCTCTTCAAAATAATTAAATTTATTAAAAATAAATTTAAAGATAAGCAACCCAAAGTTTTATATGGTGGCTCTGTTAGTTCTCAAAACATTAATAGCTTAAAAGAAATTAATAACATTGATGGTTTTTTGATTGGTGGAGCCTCTCAAAACGCCAAAAAATTTATTGATATAGTTAAAAAAACATATAGTTAGTCCTCATGGAAAATGTTTTATTAATAGTCAATTTAGTCCTAGCAGTAGTACTTGTGCTTTTGATACTTGTTCAAAAATCTGAAGGCGGTGCTCTTGGTATAGGTGTTTCGCAAGATAATTTTATGTTTTCTAGATCAGCGGGCAATTTTATGACTAAAGCTACAGCAGTAATTGCAACATTATTTATAATCTGCAGTCTCGCTCTTACGATTATATCTAGAGGTGAACTAACTCCTATTTCTTCTGTATTAGATAAAACTGAAGAGAAATCAAATGATACACCTTCAATTCCTGAAAATAATAATTAATTCTTTCCAATTTATTAATTAATCGCTATAAGATAATTCCATGGCGCGATATATATTTGTTACCGGCGGCGTGGTCTCATCTTTAGGAAAAGGTCTCTCTTCAGCTTCTCTAGCATACTTACTTCAATCAAGAGGTTTTAAGGTTCGTTTAAGAAAATTAGACCCTTATTTAAATATTGACCCAGGAACAATGAGTCCTTTTCAGCATGGTGAAGTTTTTGTAACTGATGATGGTGCTGAAACTGATTTAGACTTAGGCCATTATGAAAGATTTTCTGGAATATCTGCAAAAAAATCTGACAACATAACAACTGGAAAAATTTATAGTGATGTTTTAAAAAAGGAACGTAAAGGAGGATATCTTGGTAAAACAGTTCAGATTATTCCTCATATAACAGATCGTATTAAAGATTTTATAAAAAATGACACATCTAAAGAAGACTTTATAATTTGTGAAATTGGAGGAATAGTAGGAGATATTGAAAGCCTTCCTTTTGTTGAGGCTATTAGACAATTTTCAAACGATGTTAGAAAAAAAAATGCTTTATTTATTCACTTAACTTTAGTTCCATACCTTAAAGCATCTGATGAAATCAAAACAAAACCAACTCAACACTCAGTAAAAGAACTTAGAAGTCTTGGTATACAACCTGATATTATTATTTGTAGATCAGAAAGACCTATACCCTTAGAACACAGAAAAAAAATATCATTATTTTGCAATGTTGATATTAAAAATGTTATTCAAACTGTTGATGTTAAAACTATTTATGAAGCACCAATCAGTTTCAATAGAGAGAATTTAGACAGACAAGTTCTTGAATATTTTAAAATTAGATCAAAAAAAAAAGTCAACTTAAACCCTTGGAAGAAAATTACAAAAATTATTCTTCATACAAATAAATCTATAAACATCGCAATCATCGGTAAATATGTTGATCTTAAAGATGCTTACAAATCAATAGATGAAGCACTAACACATGGTGGAATTGATAATAATTTAAAAGTTAATTTAACAAGAATAGATTCAGAAAATTTAAAAATTTCTGAAATTAAAAAAAAATTAAAAGGAGTTTCTGGAATTTTAATACCAGGCGGATTTGGGAAAAGAGGGACAGAAGGTAAAATTGAAGCAATCAGGTATGCAAGAGAAAAAAAAATTCCTTTTTTTGGAATTTGTTTTGGAATGCATATGGCTATTATCGAATTTGCTAGAAATAAACTAAATATTAAAAAAGCTACATCTAGTGAATTTGGATTGGGTGGGACACCAATTATTGGACTGATTACTGAATGGAATAAAGATGGCAAATCAATAAAGGGAACTGATAAAAACTTAGGTGGCACCATGAGACTAGGTCTATATGAGGCTAAATTAAAAGATAATTCATTGATTAAACAAATTTATAAATCAAAATCAATTCATGAAAGACACAGACACAGATATGAGGTTAATATCAGTTATAAGGAACAATTTGAAAAAAATGGCTTGTTCTTTTCAGGATTGTCTCCTGATAACAAATTACCAGAGGTTATTGAGTTAAAAAACCACCCTTGGTTTGTTGCTGTCCAGTTTCACCCTGAATTTAAATCTAGACCTTTGGCCCCACATCCTTTATTCTCCTCATTTATCAAAGCAGCCATGAATTATAAATGAAAAATATAAAAGTTAATTGTGAAAATATAGAAATTTCAAATAATAATAAAATTTGTATTATTGCTGGACCATGTCAACTTGAAACAGAACAACATGCTATGGATATGGCAGGTAAAATTAAAGAAATTACATCTAAGTTTAATATGGGTTTCATTTATAAAACCTCCTTTGACAAAGCTAATAGAACCAGCATAAAAGGAAAAAGAGGTGCTGGACTTGAACAATCTTTACCTATTTTTGATAAAATTAAAAAAGAACTAGGAATTCCAATTCTCACTGACATACACAATGCTGAACAGTGTTCCGTTGTTGCTCCTCATGCAGATGTATTGCAAATTCCAGCATTTTTATGCAGACAAACAGATTTATTGATTGCTGCAGCTAAAACAGGAAAAATTATAAATGTTAAAAAAGGTCAATTCCTTGCCCCGTGGGATATGGTTAATGTTACTAAAAAAATTTCTGACTCTGGCAATAATAATATTTTAGTTACAGAAAGAGGTGCGAGTTTTGGTTACAACACTCTCGTATCTGACATGAGGTCTTTACCCATAATGGCAAAAAATGGATATCCTGTTATATTTGATGCCACTCATTCTGTACAACAACCAGGCGGTTTAGGTGAAACTAGTGGTGGTCAGAGAGAGTTTGTAGAATATTTAGCAAGAGCAGCAGTTGCTGTTGGTGTTGCTGGTGTTTTTATAGAAACTCATCAAGACCCAGATAACGCTCCATCTGATGGACCTAATATGGTTCCTTTAGATAAGTTAGAAAAATTATTATCTCAACTATTTGAAATTGATAACTTAATTAAAAAATAAATGAGTAAAATTTCAAAGATAAGAGCACGTCAAGTTTTTGACAGTAGAGGAAATCCAACAATTGAAGCAGAAGTATATTCAAAAAATTTAAGTGCATCAGCTATTTGTCCATCAGGAGCATCTACCGGAACTTTTGAAGCATTTGAAAAAAGAGATAAGAATAATAAGAAATATTTGGGAAAAAGTGTTTTAGGTGCTGTGAACTTAGTAAATACAAAAATTTCTAAAAAACTTAGTGGTATAAGTATTCATGATCAAATACGTATAGACACAATTTTAATAAATCTTGATGGTACTAGACAAAAAACAAATCTAGGAGCTAATTCTATTTTAGCAGTATCAATGGCTGCTAAAAAACTTTCTGCAAAAATTAATAACGTCCCCCTTTATAAAACATTTTTAGTAAAAAATAATTACAGACTACCTTACCCCTTGATGAATGTTATTAACGGTGGAGCACACGCTAATAATGGGTTGAGAATTCAGGAATTTATGATTAGACCTGACAAAGCTAAGAGTTTTTCGGAAGCTATGAGAATTTGTTTTGTAGTTATTAATAATTTAAGAGATTTGATTAAAAATAATGGTTTATCAACGTCTGTTGGTGATGAAGGGGGTTTTGCTCCAATGATTAGCAGTAATGAAAAAGCTTTGGAGTTAATTGTAGCAGCAATTAAAAAGTCTGGTTTTAAAAATGGTAAAGATGTTTCAATCTGTTTAGATGTTGCGGCAAATGAATTAATTAAGAAAAATAAATACTCTATTCACTCAAAACAATATATTTCCTCAGATCAGTCGATCAAAAAATATCAAAAAATAATAAATAAATATAAAATTAAATCTATAGAAGATCCATTTGGAGAGAATGATTGGATTGCGTGGAGCAATATGATGAAGTCGGTAAAAAATGTTCAAATTGTTGGTGACGATCTTTATGTAACAAATTTAGAGAGACTTAAAAAAGGTTTTTTAAATATTTCATCAAATTCTATATTAATTAAACTCAACCAAATTGGTACAGTTTCTGAAACACTTGAGGTTATTAAATTTGCAAAAATTATTGGATATAAAACAATAATTTCTCATAGATCTGGAGATAGTGAGGATACTTTTATTGCTGATCTTGCTGTAGGAACAAATTCAAATCAAATCAAAACGGGCTCTTTAGCAAGATCAGAAAGAGTAGCAAAATTTAATCAATTACTACGTATTGAAGAAGAGCTTGGAAAAAAAGCTATAATGAATAAAATCAATTAATGTTTAATAAAATAAAAAAAAATTATTTTTTATTAATTTCTACTTTTTTGATACTTTATTTTTTCTTTAATCTTTTGGATGGTGAAAGAGGGCTTTTTTCTTATTTTAAAAAAAAAGAAATTTTAATAAACTTACAAAATAATGAAGCTAACCTGTCAAATAAAATTAAGAATCTTGAATTTAAAAATTCCTTATTAAGTGACAAATTAGACTTAGATTATGTAGAAATATTAATTCGAGAAAAGTTTTTGTTTGGCAAAGAAGATGAGACCCTTTATATAATTAAAAAGAATGACAATTAGACATCCAGAAAAAGTTAATAAACCTGTAAATCCAATTAAAAAAAAACCTGATTGGATCAGGTCTAAATTAACCAATAGTAAAGAATTCTTTTTAACCAAAACTATAGTTAACCAAAATAACCTTGTCACAGTTTGTCAGGAAGCTAACTGTCCAAATATTACAGAGTGTTGGAGTAAAAGACATGCAACATTTATGATCATGGGTGATACCTGCACAAGAGCTTGCGCTTTTTGTGATGTAAAAACTGGTAAACCTGAAAATTTAGATCCTTTTGAACCTTTTAAGATTTCAAATGCTGTACGTAAATTAAATCTAAAACATGTTGTTATAACTTCTGTTGATAGAGATGACTTAGAAGACGGTGGCTCTAATCACTTCTTTGATGTAATTACAGCTACAAGAAAAGAAAATCCCCAAACATCTATAGAAGTTTTGACTCCTGATTTTTTAAGGAAGGGTGAAGCATATAAAAAAATTTTAGAAGCAGATTTAGATGTTTTTAATCATAACATTGAGACAGTACCAAGACTATATTTGAAGGTAAGACCAGGTGCTCGATATTTTGGCTCTTTAGAACTACTTAACAATGTAAAAAAAATTAACAAAAAAATTTTTACTAAGTCAGGCTTGATGGTTGGTTTAGGTGAGAATAAAGATGAATTAATACAAGTAATGGATGATTTAAGATCAGCAGATGTCGATTTTTTAACTATAGGCCAGTATTTGCAACCATCGGCCAAACATCATCCCTTAGAAAAATATTATCATCCAGATGAATTTAAAGATCTTAAAAATATTGCAAAATCAAAAGGCTTTTTACTAGTATCATCTTCACCTCTAACAAGATCATCATATCATGCTGATGAGGATTTTGCTCAATTGAAAAAAAATAGACTAGAAAAATATAATGCCTAAAGCTTCAGTTAAGAGATTAATTAAATGTAATAAAGAGCAGTTGATTAATTTGGTTCTGGATATTGAAAGTTATCCTACATTTATACCTTATTGTCTAAACTCTAAAGTTTACGATAAAAAAGAAAAAGAAGATCTAATTTTGATTATTGCTGATTTAACAATTGGAAAAGGGCCGTTTAACGCAACCTATAAAAGTGATGTAAAATATTATAAAAGTACTGACACCATTTATGTAACTAATATTGAAGGACCTCTCAAATATCTTGATAATAAGTGGACTTTTCTTCAAAAAAATAATTGTACAGAAATATCTTTTGATATTGATTTTGAAATTGAAAATAAATTTTTAAATATTGTAATGAGCAAATCTTTTCAATATGGTTTAAATAAAATAGCTGACTCGTTTCAAATGAGAGCTAATGATTTATTTAAGGGTAAATAGAATAAATCTATTAATCAATATATGTGCAGAAAGATAAATAATGTCTGCAGACCAAAAAAAAAGAACTTTACTAAAAACAATGACCTGGCGTGTTACTGCTAGTTTAACAACCTTCATAATTGCATGGATATTAACAGGAGATTTATTTGTAGGGGCATCTATTGGAAGTATTGAGGCGATAGTAAAAATTTTCTTGTATTATTATCATGAAAGAATTTGGAATAATATTAATTGGGCTAAAAATTAAATAATCTTATTAATTATTTTTAAAGAAGTGTTCACAGTAGCCTTTTGTATTGATATTCTATTTTTATTTTTAAATAGATTTTCTTTAATTAATATTTTATTTCCTTTTTTAATACCAATATAAACCAAACCTACAGGTTTTAACTTTGTACCCCCGCTGGGTCCAGCAATACCAGTTATTGATACTGATATATTGGACTTACTAATTTTACTTAAATTTTTAACCATTGATAAACAACATTCTTGGCTCACGGCTCCATGTTTGAATATTATTTTTTTAGGTACTTTAAGAATATCTATTTTTGCTTTATTTGAATATGTAACAAAACCTAAGTTGAAAACTTTAGAGGAGCCATTTACAGACGTTATTGAGCTAGATAGCAATCCACCGGTGCAAGATTCAGCAAAAGAAATTTTAAGTTTTTTCTGCATTAGTTTTTTAACAACTTTATTAGCTAAATTTTTCATTACAAAACATAATCTTTAATGAACATGAAACAAACAAGCGTTAGAACAACATACAGTCCTGCACAAATGTCATCCATAATTACGCCAAAACTATTTTTAAAGTTCTTATCAAAGAAGTTTACTGGAAAGGGTTTCATAATATCAAAATATCTAAACAATATAAAAAATAATCCATAATAAATTATTGCTTCATTACTTTCTTTAGTTGTTACATGGGATATTTCATAAAGATAAATTGGTATTGATTGACCCAAAAACTCATCAATAATAATTTCTCTTGGATCCTTATCCTTACTATCTCTTGTATGTGTTGAAACAGCATAAAAAGAGTAAATAAAGATAATTATCCACACAATTAAAATTATGTCTGATGAGATGTTAAGTGTTTGAAATAAATAAAAAAGAAAAATAGTTGTAGCAAGTGATCCAAATGTACCTGGCATAAACTTAATCTTACCCAAACCAAACATTGTTACTAAAAGAGAGTTAAAAGTTTTAATCATATTTAATTACTGAAACTATTACCTCACATGCTATAGCTTTTTCTTTACCTATTAAACCTAGTTTTTCAGTTGTTTTACCTTTAATATTTATTTGTGATGGTAAAATTTTACATATATTTGATATGCAACTTATAATTTGTTTTTTATATTTCTGAATTTTAGGTTTTTGAGTAATAATATTAATATCAATATTATTAATTAAGTATCCTTTATTTTTTACCTCATTAATTATTTTGTTTAGTAAAATGGTAGATCTAATATTTTTAAATTTTTTATTCTTATCTGAAAATTTTTCACCTATATCTCCCATATTACACGCTCCAAGAATTGCATCGGTTACAGCATGTAAAACTGGATCACCATCCGAATGGCCCAATGTACCAAGTGGAGAGGGTATTTTAATTCCACCTAAGTAAAGTTTTTTATTAGGTACTAATCTGTGTACATCAAAACCTAAACCATATTTGATTGAGCTATTACTTTTGATATCTGAATTTATTGTAATCTTATTATTATTAATTTCACCTTTAATAATTTTTATTTTTTTACCAGCACTAACAAATAAATGTGCATCATCAGTAACCTCAATATTTTTATTATTTTGTAGTTTGTATAATTTCTTATAATTAAATGCCTGAGGTGTTTGAATTAGATAAATATTTTCTCTTTTTAAATTTAAAATTATATTTGAAGTTTTCTGTTTAATCGAATCTGTAGATTGAATTGCAGGTATAATACAATCATTAGATTTGAGTTCTTTATTTAGTCTATCTAAAAGTTTTATAGAAAAATTAGGTCTTGCCGCATCATGAATCATTACGTTTTTAATATTATAATTTTTGATGCTTCTTAAGCCTTTGTAGGCTGACTCTGCTCTGGTTTTTCCACCATTAACAATTTTGAGATCTTTGATTTTAAGTTTATTAATATAAGTTTTGTGTTTTTTGTTGATAACCAGAACAATTTTATTAAATTTACCATAATTTTTAACTTTATCTATTGAATGCAACAACAAAGGCTTCCCTCTATAAAAATGGTAGGGCTTCGGTGTTTTTGAATTAAATCTTTTACTTTCTCCGCCAGCAAGTATTATAAAGCAGTTATTCATAATAAAAATATATATTACTTTATTTATCTCACAATGATCAATTTTATCAAAAAAAATATATTAATTGGATTGTTATTTGTAATTACATTAACTTTGGGTTTTTTAACCTTTTTAACCTTTATAGACAAAAGCTTTCTTAAGCTAACAGATTTAAGTTTACAGTACCTCTTAACTGGGAACATTGTTCTTTTATTGGCTCTTTTTTATATGATTTTTAAGGAAGTAAATGCTTCGTTAAAAATAGATGTAGATGTGACTGGGTCAAAAGCCAATAGAAAATACATAACTTTTTTTGCTTTATTTACTTTAATACCATCAATATTAATTTCTTTATTTTCTTTATTTTTGTTGTCATTTGCCCTTGATAAGTATTTAGATAAAAAAATAACTACTGCTGTTAATAACTCTTACGAAATAGCAAAAAGCTACACCGAAGAAGTTAGAACAAAAACTCAATCTGAAATTATTCAGATTGCATACGATTTAAATAAAAGTATCAATTTTTTAAACACAAATATTAATCAATTTAAAAGCTTTCTTAATACTCAAAAACTAATTAGAGATTTAGATGAAGTTCACATTATTGATAAAGATGGAAAACTTTATCTAACCACATTAAAAAATACGCTGTTATTTAAACCACCCCTACCAGAGGCTCTAGAAATGGTTTCAAACGATAAAAGACCTCTTAAAATCATTAATGCTTTTAAAAACCAATCTGCGTCTATTATGAGGCTCGAAAATTTTGATGGCAAGTATCTATATATAGTTAAATATCTAGATGAAAAAATTTCTCAATATTTAATAGAATCTCAGGAAGCACTTAATTTTTATTATACAGTTTTAAATAAACAAACAGGTATAAAGGTTTCTTTTGTATTTATATATCTTGTTATAGTTTCATTACTGTTATTTTTATCAATATCTATTGCCATTAGATTTTCATCAAGATTTTTTAGATCAATTAACAATTTAATTATCGCATCCTCAAATATTGGAAAAGGTAACTTAAATATAAAAGTTCCAGAAATCAAGGCAGATAAAGACATAGAGGTTTTAAATAAAAATTTTAATTTGATGATTGAACAGTTAAAAACACAACAAGAAAAATTGATTATTAATGAAAGACATGAAGCTTGGGAAAGCCTAGCAAGAAAATTAGCACATGAGATTAAAAACCCTCTTACACCAATCCAATTAACAATTGATAAATTAAAAAGTAAATATTCAAATAAAATAGATATTTTAGAACAAGATGATTTTGATAAAAGTTTAAAAATTGTTGTTAAACAAATAAAACAAATTGAAAATTTAGTAAATGAATTCTCTGATTTTGCTAGAATGCCTAAACCAATATTTAAAAAAAATAACTTGGTACCTTTAATTCAAGACAATATTAGTTTAGTTAATGAGTTAGATAACACCATTTTAATTAATTTTAAAACAAAAATGAAGGATGTAGTTTTTAATTCTGATAATGAACAATTAAGTAGAGTTTTTTTTAATTTAATTAAAAACTCCATTGAAAGTATTCAGGACAAAAAAATTGATATTAGTAATTTTAAGGGTAAAATTGATATTATATTGAGTGATAATAAAACAAGTATAGATTTCATTATAATTGATAATGGTTTAGGCTTTGGAATATTCGCTGATAAAATAAAGAATATTTTAAATCCTTATTTTACTACAAAAAAAAAGGGCACTGGCTTAGGTTTGGCCATTGTTAACAAAATAATAAATGACCACAATGGATCAATAGATTTTATACCAATTGAAAATGGAGCTGAGATAAAAATTAATTTTATAAAATAATGAGTACAGAAATATTAATTATTGATGATAATGCAGATATAAGAAACATTATTAATGATTTAATTGTGGAAGCTGGATATAAAACAAGACTAGCCGCCAATTACAATCAGGCCTTAAATGAAATAGATAAGAAACTTCCTGATGTTGCAATTATTGATGTTAAATTAGACAAGGGAGATAATGATGGTTTAGAACTTTTATCTCACATCAAAACAAAGAATAAAAATATTCCAGTTATTATAATAACAGGTCATGCAAACGTTGAAATGGCAATTAAAGCACTTAAAAAAGGAGCATTTGAATTTATTGAAAAACCATTTAATCAAGAAAGATTATTAAATTTTATTAATCGTGCTGTTGAAAATATTAATCTAAAAAATAAGAATCAAGAATTTGAAAGTAAACTTTTTTATTCCTACAAATTAATTGGAGAAAGTAATAATATCAAAGATATCCAAAATCAAATTAAAAAGTTTTCAGTTTCTGATAGTAGAATTTTTATCAATGGTCCAACAGGTTCTGGAAAAGAATTGATTGCTAGAAAAATACATAAAGAATCGAAAAGACAAAAGGGCCCTTTTATAACTTTAAATGGCGCATTATTAGATTTAGAAAAATATGAATTGGAATTATTTGGTGAAGAAAAAAATAATGGTTCAATATCTTATGGTGCTTTAGAAAAAGCAACTGGAGGCATTCTTTTAATAGATGAAATTTCAGAAATTCCACTTGAAACACAATCTAAAATTTTACGAGTTTTGATTGATCAGAAATTTAAGAGAATTAACGGTAATCATGATGTTAGGGTAGATGTTAGAATTATATGCTCATCAAGCAAGGATATTAAAAATGAAATAGAACTTGGTAATTTTAGAGAAGACCTTTATCATAGACTTAATGTCTTTGAGATAAATATAGAACCACTTAAAAATAGAATTTCAGACATTCCTTTTTTAGTGAAATACTTTTCAGAAAAAATTTCATCAAATTATAATTTAAGACAATTAAATATTGATACTAACAATAGTTACTTACTTAATTATGAGTGGCCAGGTAATGTTAGGGAATTGAGAAATTTGATTGAAAGAATAGCAATACTTTCACCAGATACCTCTGATAAAGTTTCAAATATAATTAAGGAATCACTAAAAACATCAGATTTTGAAAATATAACATCAGAAAACTCTTTATCTGTGCCATTAAAAGAGGCTAGAGAAAATTTCGAAAAGGAGTATTTAACTACTCAATTGAAAAAGTTTAATGGCAATATATCAAAAACTGCCGATTTTATTGGAATGGAAAGATCTGCTTTACACAGAAAACTTAAAGGTTTTGGGATCAAGGAATTAAATTAAATGAATATAATAATTTGTGGTGCTGGTAGAGTTGGATTTACTATTGCAAAAATTTTAAGTGAACAGGGTCACTCAATAACAGTAATTGATCAGTCTAGTGAGGACATTCAAAAAATTGATGATACTCTTGATGTAAAATCAATTGTTGGTAAAGCAACTTACCCATCAATTTTAGAAAAAGCAAATGCTTCTGATTCAGATATGATTATTGCAGTAACACGTAATGATGAAATCAATATGCTTATATGTCAAATTGCATTTTCAATTTTCAATGTTCCAAAAAAGATTGCAAGAATAAGGTCACAAGATTATCTTAACCCAAAATTCACAAAAGTTTATAACAAGGAAAACTTACCAATAGATGTTATTATTTCACCAGAAATTGAAATTGCAAAATCTTTGCAAAGAAAACTGGAAGCACCAGGAGCTCTAGACAATGTACCATTTGCAGATAACAAAATCAGACTACTTGAAATTTTAATAAATGAAGAATGCTCTCTAAAAAATATTAAATTAAAAGAACTCACAAAAAAATTTCCTAAATTAAATGCTAATATCGTCGGTGTTATTAGGGGTGATAAATTTTTAGTCCTTAAAAAAAATGATGTTTTACTTAATAATGACAAAGCTTATGTTATAATTGATGCATCTCAAATGAAGGATACATTAACGATCTTTGGTCATAACGAAAAAATTTCTAATAAAATTTTGATAATAGGTGGTGGAAATATCGGTTTCAACTTAGCAAAAAACCTTGAAGAAAGTTTTGATTCAGTGAGAGTAAAAATTATTGAAAAAAATAAAGAAAGAGCAGAACTTATCGCAAGTGAACTTAACGACACGATAGTTATTAATGGTGACGCTTTAGATGAAGAAGTTCTAATGGAAGCGAATTTAGATGAATCACAAACAGTATTAGCGCTTACAAATGACGACGAAGATAACCTGATGGTTAGTATTTTAGTTGAAAAATTTGCGAAAGATAGGAGTGACTCAATTAAAAAAAGAACTATGGCCCTGATAAATAAACCAAATTATTCATTATTACAGTCTTCTTTAAAAATTGATAATTTTATTGATCCAAGAATGAACACAGTATCAAGTATATTAAAACATATTCACAAAGGAACAATAGAAAATGCATACAGTATACTAAATGGTGAATATGAAATTATTGAAGCAGAAATAATTGAAACTTCTGAATTAATTAACAAAGAATTGAAAAATTCAGATTTACCTGATGAAATTAGAGTTGGAGCTATTTTAAGAGGTGAAAATGTCGTCATACCTAGATCTGATTTTGTATTTAAAAAAGAAGACACGGTGGTTTTATTAGCAAAAAAAGACTTTTTACATGTCGTTGAAAACATGTTTCGTATAAGCTCAATTTAGTTAAATGAAATATATTAAACTCATTTATTTGAGTATTTTCTGTGGAATAATTTCAATTCTATCTTTTTTTAATATTGTTTACTCATATTATTTGAACTTATATCTTAATTTAAATACGTATATATATACTTTCGTATTATCCTTTTTCCTGATGGTATTATTTTATATCTCAAAAAGTAAAGATGAAAAAAAAACTACAATTTATGAAAAAATACTAACAATACTTTTTGGTTATTTTTTTTTACCTTTAATAATTTCTATACCTTTTTATTTTAGTATTTATAATTTAACTTTTATTAATTCTTATTTTGAGGCAATTTCAGGATTTACTTCCACTGGATTTACAATTTTTGACAATATTAACAATATCGATCAAAGTTTAGTTTTATGGAGGTCTGCGTCTCAATGGTTGGGAGGGCTTTATTTTCTATTTTCAATTATAATATTGATAGATATTTTTGATCATAGTTTTAAAAAATCTTTAACAAATTTTATATCCTTTAATAAAGCAGAAACTTTTAAACAGTCTTTAAAAATTTTTTTATTATATTCATTAATAACTTTATTAATTTTTATTACACTAAATATATTTGGAATAAGATTGTTTAATTCTTTAAATCTTGCCATGACTATAATTTCATCAGGGGGATTTTTACCATCCAATGACTTGTCTAATATTTTAATTAATAATCCACAGATTATTATTACATCATTGCTAATGCTAACTTCTTTTTTTAGTATTTTTTTAGTTTATAATCTAGTTTTTACAAAAAACCATAATTTGAATTTTTTTAATGAAGATATTCATTTATCATTTTATTTAATAACTTTATCATTTTTATTTTTTATTTTTTTTAATTATGATAATAATTTTTTTAATTTATTTCTGTCTCTAACAAGTAGTGTCTCTAATATTGGCTTTTCTCTTAATAATAATTCAACAAATTTATCATTTATTTTTCTAATACTAGTTATGATAGGTGGATCCTTTTTTTCAACAAGTTCTGGTATAAGGTTTTTAAAAATTTATTCTTTATTCAAATATTCAATTAACGAAATACTATCTTATAGTAGACCAAAAAATATTTATGTTAATAAGCTCTTATTTTCTAAAGAATTTTTTCAATTAAATGAAATTTATAAATATTTTTTATCTGTAATAGTTTTTGTTATATCACTATTATTTTTAACTTTTCTTTTAACATTAAGTGGTATTGAGTTTGAAAATTCCTTTAAACTTTCTGTTTTAACTTTAATGAATACTGTGAATTCTTCAATGTACGGACTTAGTGATTTTAGTTTCTATGAACTTCATTATTTTACCAAGTATTTTCTAATTTTTTTTATGATTATGGGTAGATTGGAGCTTTTAACTTTATTGATTATTTGTAAAAAATTTCTTTTTAAAAATTAAATTGGTACTATAAATATATTTAATATTATTATATGCACTCTTAGCTCAGCTGGATAGAGCATCTGTTTTCTAAACCGAGGGTCGGTGGTTCGAGTCCACCAGAGTGCACCACCAACAAGATGTATTAATATTATTTTAATCTATACAACATGTAGTAACAACTATTAAGATATGATAAATTATTCTTTGATCAGAATAACATATTAATAGATAGTTAGTCTGATTCAAATTTATTTGAATTATTTGTTAACAAATAAATAAATAAATAAAACAGAGGAATAAAATATGTTTAAATACGTAAAACAATTAACTTCTCTAGTTGCTATGGTTGCAGTTCTGTTCGCTTTTACGACAGAAACAATGGCTGCTAAGAAGTCTAAAACTCTTAAAAACACTATGAAAAAAGGTTTTGTAAGATGTGGTGTATCTCAAGGTTTACCAGGATTTTCAAACGCTGATGCTGCTGGAAATTGGACTGGTGTTGACGTTGATGTTTGTAGAGCAGTTGCTGCAGCTGTATTAGGTGATGCGAACAAAGTTAAGTTCACTCCACTAAGTGCTAAAGAAAGATTTACAGCTCTAACTTCTGGTGAGATTGATATCTTATCAAGAAACACAACTTGGACACTTTCAAGAGATGCGGATCTTGGTGTAACTTTCGTTGG
>Ga0307986_10001528_pt1 | contig 16783 bp, 18 predicted proteins | sample EllFjometageno82_FD_203170 | JGI IMG/M metagenome (GOLD analysis project Ga0307986, IMG submission 203170) | Marine microbial communities from Ellis Fjord, Antarctic Ocean - #82 | ecosystem: Environmental > Aquatic > Marine > Unclassified | place: Southern Ocean | collected 2014-10-09
TAAAACATCTATTTTTTCAGCAGCACCTGGTGCTTTAGGACCTTTGATGATTTTAGCTGAACATGAAAAATCTGATTTATCTCAAGTTGCTACATCTCATTTAATTAGGTTAATCATAATAATAACTATTATCCCATTCTTTGTTGTTAATTATTCAACAAATGAAGCTCTAGTGGTTGATAAATTTAATTTCTTAGATCAAAACCATTTCAATCTTTTAATTCTCATAATTAGTTCGATTTTATTAATATTTTTGTTTGATAAGATTGGTTTCCCTGCACCTTTATTATCTGGAACGCTGGTTGCTAGTGGAGTTCTTCAAATAACCGAAGTCGCTTCTTATAAGTTACCCGAACAAAGTATAGATTTCTGTTTGTTAATATTAGGTGCCTCAGTTGGATGTCGGTTTGCAGATAAGTCTTTAAAAGAAGTTGCAAAAAATACTTTTCATAGTTTTGTTGCGACTACAATATTGGTAATACTTGGGTTGTTTGCTGCAATTGCTGCAACATATTTTGTTGATACTAATTTTTTAACTTTATTATTATCTTTTTCTCCGGGGGGCATTTATGAAGTTGCTGTAATTGCAATCGCTTTTGATTTAGATCCAAATTTTGTAGCATTCCACCACATTATAAGATTATTAATGATTTTATTTACTATACCAGTAATCTTGAAATTAATAAAAAAAACTAATTCAAAGTACTAGCTATTTTTTCAAATACTTTTTTGGCACTTAATTTTTTTAAATCATCAACTTGTATTGCATTAAAACTCTCTCTTTCAATGCTAACTTTAAAGGCTGTTGTGTGTTTACCAAATAATGTTACTCCTTTTACTCCTAGATGAGCCGACATATGGGCAGGACCTGTGTCATTAGCTACTACAAATGAACTTTCTTTTATTAATGTCGATAATTGTGAAATGTTAAGAGCTTTATTTTGATCTAAAATTGAGATCGCATTAATATTTTTTGCATCATTAATTTCAGAAGGACCAGGTGCAACTACAATTTTATATCTATCATTAAATTTATTTATAATGAGTTTAATCAGTTCATTATAGTAAGGCCATTTTTTAACCTCTAAATGCGTTGAGCAAAAAGGAAATAATACAATGTATTCTTTAAGTTGATTCTCGATCTTGATGTTGTCTATATTTTTACAAGACCAGCTAAAATCTGGTTTCATCACATTTAAGGTAGTAAGACTAGAAGTTTTTAATTGGTGATCAAATCTACTTAAAACTGGCTTTTTATCAAATTCTTCTTTTGATATGTCTGCTGGTAAAGTTGTCTCTGAACTTGACCATTTATTAAGATCTGATTTAGGTAATAAAATATTTTTATAAAATTTTGTTCTAGATGAATTTTGAAGATCATAAACTTTTTTTATATTTAGTTTCTTTAAAATTCTCATTAACAAATATAAATAGATTAGATTAAATCTTGATAATCTTTTATCTAAAATAACTTTATGAATAAATGGATTTTTTTTAAACAACTCAAAATAAGGCTTCGTGGTTAATAAATGTATCTGATCTTCTTTATGATTTTCAGAGATATCTTGAATTGCACCACAAGCTTGAACTATATCTCCTAAAGATCCATGTTTTATAATTAAAATATTAGACATTTTTACCAATCACTAAGAAACGTTAATTATTTTTTTTAGCTTGTCACAAACGTATATAATTTCCTTTTTTTTCATGCCAAGATAATTGGGAAGATAAAGTCCATATTTGCTTAGATAATTTGAATTTTTATATTTTTTTAAATCATAAAAACTATAATTTTTAAACACATCTTGATTACTTATAGGCCAAAAAAAAGGTCTACTTCCAATTTTAAGATCAAATAATTTCTTCATAATTTTTTTTGCAGTTAAATTTTTGTTTTTGTTTACCAAAATACCAACAACCCAATAAATATTTTTGGAATAATCGTTAAATGGTTGAGGTATGTAAATGTGATTATAATCTTTTAGAAGATTGTAGTAAATTTTACCAATTCTATGTCTCTCTTTAACAATGTTGTTTATTCTTTTTAATTGACTTATTCCTAATGTAGCTTGAATATTTGTCATTCTATAATTCCATCCAATATCGCTATGATTAAATCTATTTACTTTACCAAAACATAAATTTCTAAGATCTTTAAACTTTTCATATAATTTTTTATTATCTGTTGAAATCATTCCTCCCTCGCCAGTAGTAATTTGTTTATTAGAATAAAAACTAAAAGTGCTAATGTCTCCAAAGCTACCACACTTCTTTTTATTTAAATATTGACCAAGTACTTCAGCGGCATCTTCAATAATTAAAATATTTTTTTTTTGGCAGTACTTTTTTAACTTATCAATTCGAAATGGGTAGTTATAGATATGTGTAACAATGATTGCTTTAGTCTTTGGATTAATTGCATTTATTACTTTTTCAAAGTTCATGTTCCAATTTAACAAATCACAATCAATCAATCTAATCTTAACATTTTGTTTTATTGCTGCTAATGGATTTGAAATGATGGTAAAATTTGGAATAATTATTTCATCGTTTTTATTAAATTTTAGGCTTTTTATTGCTATTTCAAGAGCAGCTGTTCCATTGGATACTGCAACAGAATATTTTTTTCCTATATAGCTTGAAAAATTTATTTCAAATTTTTTAACATCTGGTCCTTCTGAAGATATCCATCCATCTCTAAGACTTTGACTAACTGCACTAATATCTTGTTTGGTAAGTAAGGGTTTGCTTACTGGTAAAAACTTAATTTGCATTATTTTAAGATTATTTTATCAATTGGAATATTATTAAATTTTTTTTTATCTTTAATATTTTGATAAGGCCCCTGTTTTACTTCAATCATTTGTGCATCTTTTAAAATTTTAAAGCCATGACCTCCATGCATCAAAAATATCAATTCTCCTTTTTTTATTTTTTTACTAAAAAGATAATTTTTTTTTTCTGTATAAAAATCAACCCTAATAATTCCTTTGAGAATAAATATTAGCTCTGTTGTTAATAAAACTTTTGTTTTTCTTTTTTGATGGATATGTGGGATTATATGATGATCTTTTTTATGATTAATGTATCCAAATTGTTGTGGTAAGTTTGGTGTGCTGAAAAAATTCACACCTTTTTTTGCTCGGTATTTATTCTTAATGATAATTGCATATAATTTTTTTTTATAATAAATATTTTCAATCATTTAATTTGGCCTGATTTTACAGTTAATTATTCTTATAATATATTGTAATCCTAATTTAAGAAATCTCATAAAACTACTAGTAGTTTTGCTCAATCCCTCAATATCTGGTGGTTGAACATAGGGTATTTCTACAACTTCATAGCCATTCTTTGTCGCTTTATATAGCAACTCAATGAAATACTCTCCATGTCCATAGGAAATTGGAGTATTATTTATTAAAAAACTTTTTTTAATAGCAAAAATCCCACTTGTATAATCTTTAATTTTTTTATCTAAAAAAAATCTACATATATAGTTTATAACTTTACTACTTAAAATTCTTTGAAAAGATCTAAAGTCGCCACCTCCGTCGACATATCTAGACATTACGACTATATTATTTTTATGTAATTTACTAATCATCAGGGGTATTTTTTCTGCTAGATCTGGTAAGTTAGAGTCTATCCAGCAAATATTTTCACCCTTAGAATATAAAAGACCTACCAAACATGCTGCTCCTAAACCTCTACTTTTTCTTTTTATTAATGTAATTTGCTCAGAATTTATTTCCTCTATGATTTTCACTGTTTTATCAGTTGAGCTATCATCAACAATAACAATTTCCACACCTTTGTTATATTTTAGTATACTTAATATTGTTTCTTTTATAATTAACTCTTCATTATAAGTACAAAGAATTACTGTAGTTTTGATTGTCATTAATATTTTTTTAACTCATGGTCAATCATAATTTTTATAAGTTTTTTAAGATTTGTTTTAACTTTGAAATTAAAAACTTTTTTAGCTTTAAGAGTGTTTGCTCTTAAATTGCTGGTTTTTGAAGGCCTTAATAACTTATTATCAGTTTTAATATATTTTTTATAATCAAGATTTAATGCTTCAAATGTATATTTAACAAAATCTCTCACATAATAACTTTTGCCCGTACCTATTATAAAAAAATCAGCTTTTTTTTGTTGCATAATTTGCCAGGAGGCTTCCACGTAATCTTTTGCATACCCCCAATCTATTTTCGCACTAAGGTCTCCTAAGAAAATTTTTTTTCTTTTATTTTTATAAATCTCTACTGCTTGTTTAACGACTTTTTTTGATAAATATTCCTCAGATCTTCTTGGTGATTCATGATTGTAAAAAATAGCCCCGCAATTATTCATATTGTATATACGATTATACATTACGCATGCATAATATGCTGACGCTTTACCAAGAGCATAAATACTGTTTGGATTTATTTTGGTTTCTTCATTTTGTTTAGATGTGTGAGTTAATCCAAAAATATTAGATGATATAGGTTGAAAATATTTAATCTTATATTTTTGTCTTCGAATTATTTCTAAAATTTCTATTACAGATAACGCAGTAGTCTTTAGTGAATAAGAAGGTATACTGTAGCTCCATCCAACATGATCTTGGTCAGCAAAGTTATAAATTTCATTAGGTTTAATTTCACCGATCAAGTTATTTAATGAAATTGTATCCAACAAATCTCCTTTGACTAATTTAAAATTTTTATTTTTATTTTTTAATATTTCTTCTATATTTTTTTTATTATTAGTGGCAGATTTACGGTACATGCCATAAACTTGGTATCTTTTAGATAGCAAAAGTTCTGCTGCATAGGATCCGTCTTGACCAGTTACGCCTAAAATTAAAGCCTTTTTCATTTAACAACCTTTAGTTTTGGATATGGAAGTAAAAATTTACCACCCTTTTTAAGCCAATTTTTTTCTCTAATCAAAAATTCATTTATAAATCCATAAGGCATTACAAAAAAATAATCTGGATTTAATTTTCTGGCATTTTCTTCAGAAATTATTTTTACACCTGACCCAACAGTATACTTTCCCCATTTTGCTTTGCTTCTCTCAGCTGCGAATGGAATTTCTTTATTTGTCAAACCATAGTATTGTAAAAGAGTATTGCCTTTTGTTGAAGCTCCAAATAAAAATATTTTTTTACCTAACTTGATTTCTTTTTTTATAAATTCTACAGTCATTTTTTTATTTTCTTTAACTCTTTTTACAAATTTAATTATATCATTGTAACTAGATTGTTCTTTAAATTTTATAGATTTTTTTATATTTTTTTTACAGTAAATTCTATATGAACCTCCATTAATTTTGTTTTCACTCATTTTAAAGATTTTTAATCCATTTTTTTCAAATAAATATTTTAGGGAATTATATGAATAATATTCTAAATGTTCGTGACAAATATTTCCTAAATCATTTATTTTAAACATAGAATGAGAGCACATTAGCTGCGCAACAAATATACCATCATCATCTAAAGCATCTGCTACATGTTTAATAAATTCAGACGGATTCTCTAAATCATAAAACATACCTATAGCAGAAATCACTTTTAATTTTTGATATTTATTTGGAACTTTTTTTAAATGTTTGGTATGCCAAAAATTATTAATCATATAATGACAATTTTTTTTAAGTTCGTCTTTTAAATTATTTGCTGGCTCACATCCAATCGTAATTATTTTATCTTTTTTGAAATATTTCAAAAAAGTGCCATCATTGGCTCCAATATCTAAAATAACGTCACCAGATTTAATTTTACAATTTTTTTTAATGTCTTGGTATAACTCTTTTAAACCATCTCTCATTGTTTTAGTAATACCGGATTTATACCAATAAAACTTTTTATACATTATCTCCTGTGGAGCCGAATGTTCTAATTGAAGAAGTTGACATTTTTTACAATAAACAAGATTCAATGGAGCTTTTACTCCTTTTTTAATATCTTTTTTATTTACAAAATTACTAACAAATACATTTCCAAAGTTGTGTATTTGATCAAGTTTAGGATTGTGGCACAGTCTACATTTTTTAATTTTAAATGTTTTGGGAATTTTCATAATTATTTTTGATAAAGAAAATTAAAAATTGGATATAGATTAATTAATAACTTATATAAATCTAATTAGAAATAAAAAAATGAATATTTTTTATAAAACTTAGTACATTTTCCAGTATTTTTTTGTCTAAAATAACTTCTTTAATGTTGTATTTTTTTTAAATAATTCAAATATTGGTTAGTTGTAAGTAGATAAATAAAATCATTTGGATAAATTTCAGAAATGTCTTGAATTGTCCCAGAGGCTTACGCTATATCATTTGATAATTCTTGTTTGATAATTAAGATATTAGACATATTGTTAACAAATTAACGTAAAGTAAATTTTAATGAATAAAATTCTAGTTGAAGTATCAGTTGGTGAGCTTTTAGATAAAATTTCTATTTTAGAAATTAAAAAAGATAAGATTAAAGATCTTGAAAAATTAAAATTCATTAATGATGAGCATGTCATTTTAAAAGAGCAATTAGATAAAAATGTTAAATCTGATGAAAAACTTAATGATTTATTTAAATCCTTAAAGGAAATAAATGCTAAATTATGGGTTATTGAAGATGATAAAAGAATGTGTGAAAAAAACTCAGATTTTTCTGAGAAATTCATAAAGCTTTCAAGAGATGTTCATTTCCTGAATGATGATCGAGCTAAAATTAAATTAGATATTAATGATCATACAGGATCTAAGATTAAAGAAATTAAAGAATATATCGATTATAAGTAGCCATGAGCAAAATAATAAAAAAAAATAATCCATTAATAATATTTATTTTTATTGCCATTTTAGGTTTTGCCCTAAGAATTTGGATTTCTCAATTTGGATCAAATTTTGATTTTGCTATGTGGGAAGCAAATCTAGAGCTATTCAAAAATGATATAAGTATTTATGAGTTTGGCAATTACTCTTATGGTACACCTTGGTTGTATACTTTATTTGTACTAGACTCAATTTATTTACCAATTATAGAAAATAATAATTTTGTTCAAAATATACCTGGGTCATTTTACAGATTAAAAATAATACTTTTTTTAAGTTTAATTGATTTTTGTATATTTATTTTATTGTGTAAAAATTACTCTTTAAAAGTAGGATTGTTATTTTTTTTAAATCCAATCTGTATCATTATAACAGGTCATCACAATCAATTCAGTAGCTACGCTATATTATTTGGTTTTTTGTCTGTTCTTCTTTATGAAAAAAATAGACTAAATTTTAATTTTTTAATTCCATTAATTTTTATGGGAATCTCGTTATCTATAAAGCATATATTAATATTTTTTCCTTTATGGTGGGCTTTTAAGGAAAAAAAACTTATTAAAAAATTTATGATTTTATTCATTCCATATTCTATTTTTATATTAAGTTTTTTACCTTTTTTATTTACAGAACTTGATCATATTTTATTCAAACTGGGTTCTTTTGGTATGCGTTTTGATGGACCTTTCTGGGGGATGTTTGGTTCAAAAATTATACACATGTACTTTAATTTACAGACTTTATTTAGTTTAATTCTTATCGGATTAGGATTTTTACTGGTGAATAAAAACTTAAAAGAAAGTTTTTTTTTATACCTAATGGCTGTAGTCATTTTTTCATCAATGATGTATACACAGTATTTAGTTATACCGGTGCTTGCTTTAGCAATTTATTGGAATTGGAAATTTTCGATATTTACTATATTAACTTTTTTAGTTTTTTTAGTAGATGGAGATGAATTGAATATTCATTTTTTGAAAGAGCTTTTAAGTTGGGATTTAAGATCTACTAGAATTTCGTTTTACCCTATAATTTTAATTTTACTGATTGGATTTCTTGAGATTTCAATAGGTCCAAAAAAATTCCATCTCTATATAAAAAAATCATATAATTTTATAAAAAATAAAATTAAATCTTCACTATACTTTGAATAATCTTTTATTTTGTTTAATTAATAACTATATTTTTTTTCTAAGTATTTTATTAAATTATGAATAAAAAAAGTCATAAACAGATAGATTCCTCCAGCTGTAATAAATATTTCCAGTGGTTTGTATGTAGTAGAAACAATGTGTTTAGCAACACCTGTAATATCCATTAATGTAACTGTACTTGCTAGGGACGTGCCTTTCATCATTAATATAATTTCATTACCGTAAGCAGGCAAAGACTGTCTAATAGCAACAGGTATTTGAATTTTATAAAAAATAATTTTACCTGAAATTCCTAAACTTTTACCTGCTTCAATAATTCCAGGTTTAATAGTTTGAAAAGCTGATCTTAAAATTTCAGATGTGTATGCACCAGTATTTAGTGCAAATGCAATTATAGCACACCAATATGGTTCTTTAAAAATAACCCAAAGAAAAGTTGATCTGAAATATTCTACTTGCCCTAGTCCATAGTAAATTATAAATATTTGAACTAATAAAGGTGTACCTCTAAAAACATAAGAATAAGCATAAGCAAATCTATTGATGATAGAATTTTTACTTAATCTTAAAATTGCAAATAACAAACCAATAAATAAACCAATTATTAGTGATATTGATAATAATTTTAAGGTTATAACTGCTGCACTCAATAATTTTGGTAAGCTCGAAACCATTAAACTTAAATCCATTAAAAACCCCTACTATATTTAACTTCAAGTTTATTAATTAATTTCATGCTTAAAAATGTTAACATCAAGTATAAAATTGCAGCAAAAGAGTAAAAAAATAGTGGATCTCTTGTTGATCCAGCCGCAATATATGATTGTCTCATAATCTCAACTAAACCAGTAACAGATATTAATGATGTATCTTTCAAAGTTATTTGCCAAACATTACTTAAATTAGGAATTGCTAGTCTTAACATTTGAGGCATTATTACTTTTAAAAAGTAAATATATCTTTTTAATCCTAAAACTTTACAGGCTTCAAACTGACCTTTATCAATTGATTGAATTGCTCCTCTAAAAACTTCTGTAGAATAAGCTCCTGAAATTATACCAATTGCGACTGATCCTGTAATAAAAGCATTTATTTCTATGTATTCATGATAGCCAAATATTGATGCCACATACATTATTGCTCCACTTCCACCAAAGAAAAAAAGATAAATTACTAATAACTCTGGAACACCCCTGATAACTGTGGTGTACGAGTTGGCTATAAGATTTAGAAATTTATTATTTGATAGCTTGAGAGGTGTAAAAATTGCTGAAAATAAAAAACCTATTAACATTGCTGTAATTGAAACAGCAATAGTCATTAGAGTTGCATAAAACAACTCGTCTCCCCATCCAGTTTTTCCAAAAGTTAAAAGATCCATTATCGAAAAGGCGACTAAATAAATAGTCGCCTTTTCAAAATATTAATTACATAGAAGCATCAAAGCCAAAATGTTTGATCGCAAGTCTACTAATGACTCCATCTTTTCTCGCTTGATTAATAGCTTTATTAAAAGCATTTAAAAGCTCGGCATCTCTAGCGCCTAATGTTCCGCCTAATTGTGAAGCTTGTCTTAAGCCCACACCAACACCATTACCTAAAACACCACCTGAAAGAGTTGGTCCAACTAGTACAACAGCTTTACCAGATTTTTCCGCATAGTCTGTTAATGTTGCAGCAGCTGAAAAAGCAACATCACATCTTCCTGCAGTTAGATCTAGATTTACTTCATCTTGAGTTTTATAAGTTCTAACTTTTACACTTCCAAGATCACCTGACTCTAAAAAGTTTTGGTGAATAGTTCCTGTTTGTGTACAAACAGTTTTTCCAGCTAAAGCCACAGTAATTGTTTTCAAAGCTTTTTTAGCATCGCCATTTGGACTTGAAAGACCAATACCTGCAGGAGTATCCATTCCTTCAAGACTTGAACCTTTCATTACAGCAAGAGAGGCTACTTCATCAGCATAACCTTGAGAAAATGTTATCACTTTTTTTCTTTCGTCAGTGATTGACATACCAGCCATTATTGCATCAAACTTTCTCATTTGAAGAGCTGGTATCATCCCATCCCAATCTTGTTCAACAACTTCACACTGTCTTCCTATGTATCTACAAAGTGAATGAGCTAATTCAACCTCAAAGCCAATTAGTTTTCCCGAAGCATCTTTAGAGTTCCAGGGTGGGTATGCACCCTCTGTTCCAATCCTAATTTTATCAGAAGCGTAAACATTTCCGATGATCAATAAAGAAGCCAGAACACTTAAAATTATTTTTTTAAATATATTCATTTTTTCCTCCATAATTTTAGGGGAGAAGTCCCCTTTGAAGATATTTATTTCACACATTTAATAATTTAAAAAGAAAAATTTAATGATTAATTGAAGATGAAAAATTCCAAGAACAGTCAAAACTAGGGATATAAACCCTATCTAAAGTTGTATTGCCAAAGTTTTTATTAAAAACATCAAGCCATTTTTCAACTTGTTCTGGTTTTTTATCTTGGCTTCCTACTTGTGTTGTAATTACACCATTAGGTTTCAATATTCTAATTAATGAATCCATATTTTTTGCAGCAAGATCTATGCAGAGTTGATCATCATTAAGGTCAACAAAAATTTTGTCATATTTGTCGTCTTCAACAGATTTAATGCTTTCAAAAGCGTCTCCCCAAATACATTTAATCGAATTTTTCTCTGTAGATTTATTTCCAATACTTCCTAAATGTTTTTTGCATACTTCAACAACTTCAGGATCTAGCTCATACCAATCTATAAAATCAAAACCTTTAGACATACACTCTCTTGCAACTCCACCATCGCCTCCTCCAATTATTGCGGCAGTGCCCATATCTTTATTTAATTTTAAAGCAGAATTAACGAAAGTTGAGCTATACAAAAACTCATCATTTGTGGCTACTTGTATTTCATTGTCTATAAAAAGAGATTTACCAAATTGTTCTAAATCTAATATTTCAATATGCTGTCCTACTTTAGATTTAAAATCTTCCAAAACATCATTTACTACATAAGATTTTTGTAAACCAGGAGAGCTATAAATATCATGGTATAAGGATTTACTATCTCTATTAAATTCTTTTTTAACTATTCTCTTGTGTTTAAATTCTTTTTTAACAATATCTAAAGCTATTGACGGACTAATTTTACCACACGTAAAAAAATCAAAGCTTATAATGCCTTTTTCTGGAAATGTGTGAAAGCTAATATGGCTTTCAGCTAATAATGCAAGTATGGTAAAACCTTGTGGTTCAAATTTATATTTTGAAATTTCAAGAACTGTTACTTCTGCAGCTTTTGCAATTTTATGAATAACACTCTCAAATAATGCAGGTTCATACTCTTGAGTAGTACCAATAATATCCAAGGTTACGTGTTCACCTACTTTAGTCATAAAAAATTATCCCCTCTTATAATTTTTTGCTTTACTTAAAACTTTACTCATTTCTTTTGATGATAAAATTTTAGGCTTACCAATTTTTAGGGCTTTTATATACTGGTTGGAAAGATTTTCAACCTCTTCAGCTAACTCAAATGCTTTTGATAAATTTTCAGAAAATGCAATCTGGCCGTGATTGCCAATTAAACAGGCATTTCTCTGTCTTAATGCTTTAAGAATATTTTTAGATAATTCTCTTGTTCCATAAGTTGCATATTTTGCACATTTAATATCCTTACCACCTGCCATTGCCACCATGTAATGAAAAGCTGGTATTCCTTTTCCATGAGTAGAAATTGCTGTTGCATAGTTAGAGTGTGCGTGCACAATTGCTTTAGCTTCTATCTTGTTTTTATAAATGTCCTGGTGAAATCTCCATTCAGAGGATGGTATTCCTTTTTTTTTATCAAATTTTCCCTTGAGGGATACAAAAACTATGTCTTTACTTTTTAATGAGGAATATTTTGCTCCAGAGGGTGTTATTAGAAAACCATCTTTATATCTTGTAGATATATTTCCAGACCTTAACGCTGAAAGATTTTTAGCATTAAGCATTTTAGCGTATTTAATTACTGCAGTTCTTAGATTTTTCATTTTCCAAACATCTTTTTTAATGCTTCACTTGAAGCTTCACAAATACCTTTTTCTGTAATCAATCCTGTTACATATTTTGCAGGAGTTACATCAAAAGCTAAGTTTAATGCTTTGCTTTTCCTTGGATAAATTAACACTTTTTTAAGATCATTATTTTCATCTAACCCCTCTATGTGCGATAATTCTTCAGGATTTCTCTCTTCAATAGGAATATCTTTATAATTTTTAATATCCCAATCAATAGTTGAACTCGGTAGCGCCACATAAAAAGGTACATTATTATCATGAGCCGCTAGTGCTTTAAGATAAGTTCCAATTTTATTACAGACATCTCCTGTTGATAACGTTCTATCAGTTCCAACAATACATATATCAATATCACCTCTTTGCATTAAAATTCCACCTGTATTATCTGCAATAATAGTATTTGGTATCTCTTCTTCATTTAATTCATAAGAAGTTAAGTTCGCACCTTGATTTCTTGGTCTTGTCTCGTCAACCCAAACATGTAATGGGATACCTTTTTTATGAGCATGATAAATTGGAGATGTTGCTGTTCCCCAATTAATAGTTGCTAACCAGCCAGCATTGCAATGGGTTAAAATATTAACTGTATCTTTTTTTTGGTTATAAATTTCTTCGATTATTTTTAATCCGTTTAAACCAATATTTTTGCAAAACTTTTCATCTTCATCACAGATTTCCTTAGCTTCTTTTAAGGCTATTTCTAAAATTTGATCTCTATTAATTCCTGATAATTTTTTTATCATACGGTCTACTGCCCATTTTAGATTAATTGCTGTAGGTCTCGATTGAATTAAATTCTCTGAACTTTTTTTAATAAAATCAATATTATTATTTTCTTTGACAGCTAAAGCTATTCCATAAGCAGCTGTTCCTCCAATCAGTGGAGCCCCTCTTACTTCCATTATTTTAATTGCATTTATTGCTTCTTTAACTGTTTTAAGATCTTTTATTATAAATTGATGTGGAAGTTTTGTTTGATCAATTATTTTAACAACATTATTTTCAAACCAAATTGTTCTATATTCATTATTTTCTATTTTCATTTAGATAAAACTCTGCCAGCAACAGTTTTAAGTTTAGTAATTGTTTTTTGAGTTCTTTTTTCTGGTGCTGTAATAATAGCAACATCTAAACAATTATTTGTTGGATCTTTTGGATCGATATGATTTTCAAAATTATCAATAATGTTTTTGATCATTTTTTTGGCTTTTTCAGCATTTTCTAAAAGAACTTTTATTACCTGTTGAACATCTACATTTTCATGATCTGGATGCCAACAATCAAAGTCCGTAACCATTGAAACAGACGCATATCTAATTTCAGCCTCTCTTGCTAATTTTGCTTCAGGCATATTGGTCATTCCAATAACATCAGCTTTCCATGACCTATATAAATTTGATTCTGCTAATGTAGAAAATTGAGGCCCTTCCATAACAATGTAAGTTCCACCTCTTTGATGTTCTATATTTTCTTTTTTAATCGCTTCCTCACAAGCATTCATCAACCCATTTGAAGTAGGGTGTGCCATTGATATGTGGGCAACAATTTCATCATCAAAGAAAGTTTTGTTTCTTGTAAAGGTTCTATCTATAAATTGGTCAACTAAAACAAACTTGCCTGGAGGTAAATCTTCTTTTAGAGATCCAACAGCTGAAACAGATACAATATCAGTAACACCTAGTTGCTTTAATGCATCAATATTAGCTCTAAAATTTATTTTAGAAGGAGATATAAAGTGCCCCCTACCATGTCTTGGTAAAAAATAGATTTCTTTATTGTTATAGAATGTTTTTAAAATATCATCTGAAGGTTTTCCCCAGGGTGTGTCTAGTTTAATAAGCTCTCTATCTTCAAATTCTTCGACGTCATAAAGGCCACTACCGCCAATTATTGCTAATTTATTATTTGCCATATCATTAAAATTCTTTAAGTATTTATATATTAATAACAAAAAAAATGAATTTAAAAGAACACATAAGGTCTGTACCTGATTACCCTAAAAAAGGAATTTTGTTCAGAGATATAACAACTCTGATTAAAGATGAAAAAGCATTTACGGAATGCGTTAACCAGATAATTGAAAGAACAAAAGAATATAAAATTGATAAGATTGCAGCGATTGAATCAAGGGGTTTTATATTTGCTTCAGCTGTTTCTTATATACTTAAAAAACCTTTAATATTATTTAGAAAAAAAAATAAATTGCCTGCTGAAACCTATTCTGTAGATTTTGAGCTAGAATATGGCAATGCTACTATAGAAGTTCATAAAGATTCCATAGATAAAAATGAATCAGTTTTAATAATTGATGATCTTATAGCAACAGGTGGTACTGCAAAAGCAGCTGCCAAACTAGTTGAAATGTCAAATGGTAATGTTTCAGCTTTCATTTTTGTGATAAATCTTTTTGATTTAGGTGGTAGTAATGATTTAACCAAAAAAGGTTATAAAGTAGAATATTTAATGGATTTTCCAGGTCATTAACTTTGAAAATATAGCATATGGAAAAAATTAGTAGTATCAAAAAAATTATAAATAAAATTTACTACAAAATTTTTATTGAGAATTTTAATAAAAAAATAACTTATAGTTTCCCTGAAAATTATTTTAGATGGGATTTAATCAAATATTTAGATAATAAGAATAACTACAATTCTTACCTGGAAATTGGTTGTGATAAAAACCAATTGTTTTCGAAGATAAATATTAGAGATAAATATGGTGTAGACCCATCAAGTGGTGGAAATATTAGAAAAACAAGTGACGAATTTTTTCATGATAACAAAAATTATTTTGATTTAGTCTTTATTGATGGTCTTCATGAATATAGCCAAGTGAAAAGAGATATTCTCAACTCATTGAAATTCTTAAACAGAAATGGAATAATTTTAGTTCACGATTGTTTACCCGACTCTATGTCTAAGCAGGCCATACCGAGATACAGAATGTCTTGGAATGGAGATGTCTGGAAAGCAATAGTTGATTTAAGAACAAATGAAAATATTGAAATTTTTACTTGTGAGATTGATCAGGGTATTGCTGTAATTCAAAATAAACCTAATACAAATATTTTAAAAACGAATAAAGAAATAAAAAAATTAAAATTTAAAGATTTTTATAATAATTATAAAGATTTTATGAGGATAATTTCTTTAGAAGAATTGAAAAAAAAAATCTAAAATCTAAAAAATTTTTGGACGGTACCAAGAATCTTTTCCTATTAGAGAATTAAAAGATCCCGATGCTCTCAAGTAATAAACTATGCTTTTATTTTTTTGAAAAAGAATAAAAAAGAATATGGATTTGAAGTAATTTTTTAAAATTTTAAATATTGACTTTTTAAATGCAAAAATAAAATTAAAATTCTTAATATCATAATAAACATTAGACCACATCCAATGCCAGTTTCTACATTTATCAAATTCAAATCCAATATTTGAAGATTTAGCAGCAAGATGTTTTATTTTAGCATTTTTAACTATGTAGATTTTTTCAGATTTATTTTTCAACCTTTTACATAAATCTATTTCTTCGAGATATAAGAAAAACTTTTTATCAAAAAATCCTATTTTTTTTATCTTAGACACATTAACCAACATCGAAAAACCTTTAACAAAATCTACATCTATTAAGTCTTTAAATTTAAATCTTTTTTCGGTAAAGCTTTTAAAGTAACCATAATTTTTATTTTTTGAACTAGGTGCTAGAATTGCAAATTTGTTTTTTAAAAAATTTGATTTAGAGATTAATTTTTTAATACAATTTTTATTTAAAACTGTATCTGGATTTAAAATTAATACGTGTGATGTGTCTATAATTTTTAAAATTTTATTATTTGCTTGGGCATAACCTAAGTTTTTTTTAGACAAGATATAATTTATATTTGGGTATTTTTTTCTAACTTTATTTTTCAATATAAAATCATTTGAATTATCAAAAATGATGATTTTTTTGATACTCTTGATGCTATTTAAGCACTGAAAAATTACTTTTTCACTTTTAAAAGTCACAATTCCAATTGTAATGTCGTTATAATTCATTTTAAAAGACAGTATTATAATATAATAGAATATTTAGTAGATGAAAAAAAAAATTATAGTTACAGGTGGATTAGGGTTTATTGGGAGTAATTTAGTTAATTTACTAATTAAACAAAAATATTCTGTTATAAACCTTGATAGAGTTAGCTATTCATCAAATTTTTATAATACAAAAGATATTAAAGATCTTAAAAATTATACATTTATAAAATGTGATATTAATAATAAATCTAGGTTATTAGAAATATTTCTAAAGTATAAGCCTGCATGTATATTTAATCTTGCAGCAGAGACTCATGTAGATAGATCAATAGATGGTCCCAAGGATTTTATAAACAACAATATCTTAGGAGTTTTTAATTTACTAGAGGCATTTAGAAAGTTTGCTAAAAAATACAAAAAAACTAAACTAGTTCACATCTCTACAGATGAGGTGTATGGAGATATTTTAAAAGGTAGATCCGATGAAAATTATACTTACAAACCAAGCTCCCCTTATGCAGCGAGCAAAGCTTCTTCTGATCATTTGGTTTATTCTTATGTTAGAACTTTTAAAATTCCAGCTATAGTTACTAATTGTTCAAATAACTATGGACCAAAACAACACCCGGAAAAATTAATACCTAAGATGATATATAATATTTTAAATAATAACCGTTTACCTATATATGGCAAAGGAGAAAA
>Ga0307986_10001530_pt1 | contig 16772 bp, 12 predicted proteins | sample EllFjometageno82_FD_203170 | JGI IMG/M metagenome (GOLD analysis project Ga0307986, IMG submission 203170) | Marine microbial communities from Ellis Fjord, Antarctic Ocean - #82 | ecosystem: Environmental > Aquatic > Marine > Unclassified | place: Southern Ocean | collected 2014-10-09
CAATTACTGCGGCAATGTTGGAGGCATCATGAAGCTGCACTAACTGCTCCAATTCGTCGGCAAGGTGTGCTCCCAACGCGGGCATTCCTCGACTAAATTTATTTTCATCCAGTAAGGTGTCGCACATGTGATCTGCATCCACAGACTGACCGAACAACTTGCGATTGAATCCAATGCCTCCCACACCAACACCCCCATAGTTAACCCCATGGTAGCCCTTTATTCTGCCTATAAACTTAGACTTTCCAGGCTGGCCTTTGCTGCGCCAATAACCGCGCGCCATTTTCAATGCCGTATCGATTGTTTCAGATCCGGAATCTGTAAAGAACACATGATCTAGCTTGGAAGGAGTCAGCTCTACTACTTTATTTGCAAGCTCAAAAGAAAGCTCGTGTCCGTATTGAAAACCTGGCGAGTAATCCAAGCTGGACATCTGCGCACTGACAGCAGCGGTGATTTCTTCGCGACCATGGCCTAGGCCACAGGTCCACAGGCCGGAGAGACCATCGAATATCTTCCTTCCATCTGCATCAAGGTAGTATGCACCTTTAGCAGAGGCCATCATTCTTGGATGGTTTTTGAATTGCCGATTGCCGGTAAACGGCATCCAGTGTGCTTCGAGTTGCTCTCTACTCAGAGTCACGGGGATCCTCCTTCATTTATTTATTTAATACCAATTTCGACTAGTTATTAACTACCGACTCTACTTGCCTAGCCTCGATGCCGCCCAGACCATGTCCTATGCTATCTAGGTCAGCCTGATACTGCGCAGCCAATTCATCATCGGGCCAAAGAATGGTGACGATATAACCAACTATCAACGCAGAAAGAAACGATGGCGGCATTGTTTCTAGCGCAACAAAAATAGGCCCAATTGACTCCATATCCTGAATGACAAACTTACAGATCATCGTCATCGAGAAGCCGGTAACCATTGAGGCAATCGCGGCCCTCTCCGTGAATCGAGTCCAGAAGAGGGACATGAGCATCATCGGGCAGAACGTAGCAGCGATTCCCGCCCAACCGAAAATAACGAACCAGAATATAGTTCGCTGTGGTGACGCGATCGAAACTGTAATGGCTAGACCTAAGGAGAGAACGGCAAATACAATTGTTATAACACGGCACAGACTTGCCGCCTGAGAATCGGTCAAGTCTGGATTGACAATCTTCGCATACAGATCGTGAGTAACAGACCCAGCCGCCATAACCAACAACGATGATACGGTGGACATAATCGCAGACAAAACTGCTGCAACATATAAACCTACTATTAGCGGTGGAAATGTGAATTCGACTAACTCAGAAAGAACATTCTGCGCGCCATTACCTAACACCGTATCGGGCTCGATACCTTGTGTCGTAAATATATAACGGCCTAATACACCGATACTCACGGCAGAGAAATCCACCAGAAGTGTAAACAACATGGCGACCCACTTGCCGCGATTTATTTGATCCTCGCTGCGAATAGCGATGAGTCTGGCAAACACTTGCGGCGAGCCGAGAAAACCAAGACCGATTAACATCATGCCGACCACCACCGCTACGTTCATCAGCGTGAAGCCACCCGCCCCCCATATACTGACCAGCCCAGGCTCTATTGCATAGAGACCGTCATAAATAGAACCGCTATTGGACAACGAGAGGTAGGCTACCGCAGGCAACAGCATGAGACACACCAGCATCATGGCTCCCTGAAACATATCGGTCCAGGCTGCTGCAAGAAAACCTCCAGCGATGCAGTAGGTAGCAACCACCAGGAAACCGACAACTGCCCCGGTGTGATAGTCCCAATCGAGAAAGCTTTCAAAGGCAGAGCCGGTCGCGTCGATTTGCGCCGAGATATATATTAGTACGAAGATTGAAAGTGCAATCGAGGACACTAATCGCAGCACGTTAGTCTTAGACTTGAAACGGCTGCCCATATAGTCAATCACTGTGATCGAATCGTATTTATCGGTAAGACGCTTAAAGCGATTCGCCATAAAGAACCAGGCGACACCTACGCCAAACAGTTCTCCGACCACTACCCAATAGGTGCTGAAGCCCAGCATCGCACCCATGCCTGTGAGGCCAAGTAATAGCCATGCGGATTCGCCCGTTGCCTGCGCAGAAAAAGCAGCAACCCAGAAGCTGAGAGACTTGCCACCGACTACGAAGTCACTCATGCTTTTGACGCGTTTTGACGCGCGATACCCCAGAAATATCAATATTGAGAAGTAGATAATAATCATCGAGTATTTCTCAATCATAGAATTCTCCTACCGATCTTTGCTAGATGAGTGCTTAGTCGATAATACCCGCCAGCACAGCAAGTTACACCATGGGATAGCAGGTTTTTCGGCTCAATCTAAGAAGGTCAGCAACATCTGGATGTTACAGCGCTTATAGGGAGACGGCTCGCCTACGATGCGCTTAAAACCGAGCTTGTTATATAAATTTATCGCCGGCTTAAGTTTGGTGTTGCTCTCGAGAAATACCTGACGAAAATCTAGTTCTTTAGCCTTATCAACACAACGTTGGCCTAACAGATAGCCGATGCCCTTACCCTTCACACTGTCATCCACTGCCATCTTCGCCAACTCTATGCGATTAGCATCATGGCGTATCAAAGCGCAGGTGCCCACGACGCTACCCTTATATTTAGCAATCACGATGTAGCCACCCTTGGCGAGTATCTGTTTTTCCGGATCGTCGAGCATCGCCGAATCGGACTCTTCAATCTCGAAATGCTTGTTGATCCACTCATAGTTTAGGTCACGGAAACTCGTGGCATGCTCTGCCCTGTATTCGATCAATTCAATATTCTCTTTGTCCCTGTCCAAAAATTTACTTCTCACTCGAGCGAAGACGTCCTTTTCTTCTAGAAGGTAGTCGAGTTCCGAAATAGCCTCCCAGATATTATGCTGACACTGGCCCAGCAGTTCGTCGACCACCGCCTCCATGTCACCGGTTTGGCGCTCAAAGCCAGATAGAAGTGACCGCCCCTTGTCCGTAATGCAAACTTGGTTAACCCGCGCATCGCCAGCCAATTTTTCACTCTTGAGAATCCCTGCAGCTGTCATCTCCTTCGCTATCTTGCTAACGGACGCATGGGAGTGACCGATTGCTTCAGCGATAACTGTAATAGGCAGGCAGCTTCCTGATTTCAGCATGTAAAAGACGGGGAACCATTTCGGGTCCAGATCCACTTCATACAGTTGATAGACCCTTGCAGCCTGTTTTGCCAGCGCCTCACTCAATTGCTTGAGGCGACTTCCTAAGGCCATTTTCCCGGTATTCTCATAGATTTGCAGCATAGCGATGCCTATCAGCTTATCAATTACGTTATCAACTGCGTAACTAATTACGTAACTAATTACATAATTAAGTGTAGTTCTACCGAGAATATTTTGCAACGATCTCGGGCATGTGAATTCGAATAGTCTCGAGCGCGCTCAGATAAACTTTCTCTTCGATAATACAAGGACTATAGTTAGCCGGTAGTTACACAAAGCTTACTTCGCTAGCAAAAACCTTCTTCAACGATTGGGGGCCCGCATGACCAAGCACATTAAAACTACTGACAACTCTCGCAAGTTGTCTCGACGAAAATTCATCGGCACAAGCGGCGCACTAGCAGCAGCTGGTATTGGACTTCCCACTCAGTCTGCATTGGCCGCCGCTGCACCAGCGCCTCTGCAATCAGCCGCTCCTGACTATGTCGTGTTAAATGCACGCGTGCTCACGGTGGATAGCAATCAACCCACAGCCGAAGCATTCGCCGTGAAAGGCGATCGTTTTACTGCAGTAGGCTCAAGTGCAGACATCAGAAATCTGGCCACGTCGAGAACAGAGATTATCGATGCGCAGGGTATGACTGTCACGCCTGGATTTATAGATGCGCACACCCATGCCTCGGGCGCTGGCGTGAACGAACTAGTGCAGGTCAATGTCGATATGCGCTCCATCGCCGAAATAAAGGACGCACTGCGACAACGTGCAGATACAACCCCCGACGGTGAGTGGGTACGAGGTTTCAAATATGACGATACTAAACTGGCAGAAGGTCGCCCACTAAATCGATTCGACATTGACGAGGTAGCTCCAAACAATCCCGTGGTGGTCGGTCATCGTGGCGGCCACACAGGCGTCTATAACAGTATGGCCCTAGCGCTGGCTGGCATTACTGCTGAGACTCCCGATCCTGATGATGGCCGCTTCTACAGAGATTCCAATGGCGTGCTCACGGGGCTCGTAGCGGAACGAGCCCGCGACGTTTTCAGCGCAATGATTCCTTCCACCTCCACCCGAGAGCAGCGCCGTGATGGCGTTAAGCTAATTTCTGAATTAATGACCAAAGCCGGCCTAACCTCGGTGCAACAAACCGGCGGGTCTCGCAACGATATGATCGCGTTTCAGGATGCGCGCGACGAAGGCGACATGCGTTTCCGAGTATGTCTATTCCCACGCGGCCAGCTCTTCGAGGACTTAGTCAATGCGGGCGTGCGCACCGGATTCGGTGATGAAGTGTTTCGCATAGGTGCGGTTAAATTTATGGCAGACGGTTCCGCATCGGAGCGCACCATGCGCATGAGCACTCCCTATGTGGGTCGCCCAGATGACTACGGTATTCTCACCATGTCACAGCAAGAAATCCATGAGGCGGTTGAGAACGCACATCGCAATGGTTTTCAGATCGGCATACACGCCAATGGGGATGTCACCATAGACATGGTGTTAAATGCCTACGAGAGAGTGCAGTCGCTTTGGCCTCGACCGGATGCAAGGCATCGCATCGAACACTGCTCCTTAGTGAACCCTTCCATTTTGCGGCGCATTAAGGCTGCGGGCGTCATTCCGGCACCGTTTTATACCTACGTGCATTACCACGGCAACAAATGGGTGGAGTACGGACAGGACAAGATGGCTTGGATGTTTGCGCACAAGTCATTTCTGGACTATGACATTCCAGTCGCCCCTGCCTCAGACTACACGCCCGGGCCCTATGAGCCATTGATGGCATTGCAAAGCATGGTGACTCGAAAAGATTTTGACGGCCGTGTATGGGGGCCAAATCAGCGAATCACACTGAATCAGGCACTGAAAATCTGCACCATGAATGGCGCCTTTGCATCCTTCGAAGAGAACATTAAGGGTAGCATCACCGCCGGCAAGCTAGCCGACTTTGTAATTCTAGCTGACAACCCGCACGACGTTGATCCAGACACTATCAAGAACATTGAGATTGTTAGAACGGTAGTAGGTGGCTCTACCATGTACGGTGCTTAGGCTTATCATTTAGATTCGACCTGAGAAGCGTGCCGTTTACAGGGCATGGGTGGGTGTATTTTCGCTTTCTTGACAGGTGCTGTAGGCCTTGTCTGGTCAGTATCGCCAGGCCTACTCCTCGATTGATTCACCAGTGATCCACAGGTAGGGGAGGCAGGACGCCAATATCTCGTTATTGTCGGTCCGGCGTTTGCGTTTCAAGGCATAGGCTCACTTTGTGCGTCGCAGCGCAAAAGGTGGCAACGAAGCCCTGCCAGTCACAGGAACCTTTCTCCGATTTTTATTGCTGCGGGTGCGGGTTTCATCGGCATACGCTCTATGGATTTAGAGCTCAGCTATTTGTTTACTTGCCTGTCAATCGCGGGGGTCGTGTACGGATTGATTGCAATGAGCTCACTGTCCTTCGCTGGGGGCGGCTAGCTACTACAGATCAACGGGGACTACGCACCCAAATTCGGCGAGGGAAAACCCAATGAAGTGGCTTCACACATGCACTGCTTGCAACAATTTTCTCCTAAAGATTCGGCCTTATTGTTCTACTGTATTGCTTACCGCATCCGTTAGTCTTGGATACGCGATTCCCTGTGCCTCCGCCCAGGAAGTGGTGGTAGGTGAGGACGCGGATGGAAGATTGACAGTCAAGGCAGTTCGCTACGATGGTGACGTCGAACTTGACGGAGTCCTCGACGAAGGTATCTACACGCAAGTCGCACCAGCGGATTATTTCATTCAACAACTTCCCGACGATGGCGAGCCTGCTAGCGAACGAACCGAAGCCTGGGTCTACTTCGACGACGACAATCTGTATGTAGCAGCACGCAACTACGAATCGGTGCCCGAAGAAGATTGGGTAGCCAACGAGATGCGTCGCGATACCAGCCAACTGCGCACCAATGACTCCTTTTCCGTCATGCTGGATACCTTTCTAGATCGACGTAATGGCGTCGCTTTTCTCGTTACACCAATAGGAGGCTTCTCGGACTTCGCGATAGCTAACGAGGGTGACCGAGGGCGCGGCGTGAACTTTGACTGGAATATCGTCTGGGACTCGCGTGTAGCACGCTTCGATGGCGGCTGGACTGTTGAGATGCAAATCCCTTTTCGCTCGCTGCGCTACACACCCGGAGAGAATCAAACGTGGGGCATTCAGTTCCGTCGCATCATCAGACGCCTCAACGAAGCTTCGTATCTTACTGAGCTGCCGATCTCCGCCGCGCTAGGAAATAGTCTAGTGGCCGGCATGTGGCGAATTTCTGAAGCTGCCACGTTAAATGAGTTAGAGGTTCCTCCTCGAAATTTCAATCTCGAAATTAAGCCCTATGGCCTAGGAACACTCACAACGAATCGACTTAGCAATCCTCAAATTGAGAATGAATTCGATGGCGAGGCTGGTGTCGATGTAAAGTTCGGTATCACCAACAACCTTACCGCAGACTTTACTTACAACACCGACTTCGCGCAGGTAGAGGTGGACGAGCGCCAGGTCAACCTGTCGCGCTTCAGTTTGTTTTTCCCAGAGAAGCGCGAGTTTTTTCTCGAGGGACGAGGCAATTTCGATTTTACCCAGCCACGCAATCTCGACATCCCGACTATGTTCTTCAGTCGTCGTATTGGTCTGGAGCAGGGACAGATAGTGCCGATCAATGTCGGTGGACGCTTGACCGGCAAGGTTGGTGATTTCGACATCGGCGCCCTGAACATCAGTACAGACGGCGGGGGTCTAAATGGCATCGAATCTACCGACTTTTCTGTGCTGCGCGTCAAACGAGACATTTTAAGCCGCAGCAGGATCGGTATGATTCTGACCGACCGTAGTGAGTCCACAGTTAGCCCTGGCTCTAACCAACTCTACGGTGTCGATGGGCAATTTAACTTCATGGACGATTTCGAAATTAGTGCCTTCGCCGCGAAAACCGATACGACAGGTTTAAACGGGGATGACTCGAGTTACATGGCCAACTTCGATTACAACGCTGACCGCTACGGCCTACGCTCCGGCTATTTGGTTGTCGAAGATAATTTTAATCCAGAGATTGGTTTTAAACGCCGTAACAATTTCAAGCAATACGAAGGCGGCGGCAGATTCAGCCCGCGTATAGCGTCCAGTGAATCAATACGTCGCCTTGTACTACAAGCAAACACTGAATCATTTTGGTCAGCAAGTACGGGTGATCTCGAGACTCGCAAGCATGAAGTCAGCTTTACCACTGAATTCGAAGAAGGTGACTCCTTAAACGTCTCCATAGTCGACGAATTCGAGATGTTAAGCAGGCCCTTTCAGATCGCGTCTGACGTTACTCTGCAACCGGGTGATTACGACTTTACCAGCTACAGTGCTACTTACCGCCTTGGAACACAGAGACAGTTCAGCGGGCTGATCTCCCTGCGAGTCGGTGATTTTTGGAGTGGAACCAATACTGCTATCGGTCTTAGCGCCGGTCGTCTCGAGTTGTCTCCTCAATTGTCCGTAGAACCCAGCTATTCATTTAACAAAGTTGAGTTGCCAGAAGGAGACTTCAGAACTGAACTAGGTCGCTTCAGGGTAACCTACACGATCACGCCGCGAATGTACTTTAGCGGGCTCGTGCAGTACGACTCTCGAGCAGACTCTTTCAGTTCCAACTTACGTTTTCGTTGGGAGTGGGCGCCGGGCAGCGAACTCTTCGTGGTTTATAGTGACGATCAGGATACCGACCCCTTCATGAATCCAAGTTCGATGGAACTACGAAACCGAGGGCTTGCAATAAAATTTAATCGACTATTTCAGATATAAACTACCAGATCTGTGGGTTCCATAATTTTTAAGTTTCTATGTCCCCAGAATTGACGTGCAGCAAGAATCATTTCTGATGCACCTCTATTTTTGTACAGATCCACAATCGAGAACGTAAGAGGCTTTCTAAACACTTCCCGGCATAAAAAAATGACTGGCCCAGCAACAGCATTCCTTCCCACCGAGTTTGAGAAGGCATCTGCTGTAGAACGCGGCGGATTTGTATGGAAAACACAAGAACTGCACTTTGATAAATTACCTGAAGCGCCGCATTGCAAACCAATGCTGCAAACTGTGCTCGCTCTGGAAGACCTTAGGAAATACGAGAAGCCAGAAGATGGCGACATACCTAGCGTCAATTCCATTGGAAGCGATTTCATTTACTTCCAGCTAATTAGTGGTTGGGTTAGCTACTTTAGAAGAATTAATGCGATCAAATCACGTACCGGTATACTGCGACAAAATGACAGATGCTGCCTACCATTGTAAATATATGGAAGATGGCGTGATTAAATGGAATTTTTCGGATTCCATAGAGTACCGCACCCAGGGTATAGGCTAGGCCACCTGCTGCCAACCAACGCATCCCCATGACAGGCATTTTTTCTATCAGCGGGACTATAGCAAACACGATCAGCCAACCCATAAACAAATACATCAGTGTGGATAGCAGTCGATAGCGGCCGGTAAAGAATATCTTTAGTGTGATGCCAACAAGTGCCATTCCCCAGGAAATGCCGAACATAATCCAGCCGATGGAGCCTTGCAGGACGACCAGGACAAAAGGGGTGTAGGTGCCCGCAATCAAAAGATAGATACTGGCATGGTCCATGATGCGCAATCGACGGCGCCGCAACGGCGAGCGACTGCTGTGGTAGAGCGTAGAGGCAGCGTAGGTAATTATCAGGCTGCAACCAAAAATCGTAACACTCACGATAGTCAATATGTCGCCATTTGGCATTGAGTGAAGCAGCAAGGCCACTAAGGCAATAATACTCAGGGCAAAGCCCAGAGCATGGGAAGAGACGTTAAGGGTTTCCTCTAGGTTGCTGTACTGTGAAATGCTTGTATTGAATACCATGATTAGCAGTATGGCCGGAACTATTGGTGCTTGCCAGCCCCCAACTTCAAACCTTTTGTTTATTAACGACAATCCTATTCAATAGAAAATCAGCCCTTTTAAGTGAATCAATCATTACAGATAGACTACAAATTTAACTCGTGATGAGCAGGCTTTACAGTGCCACTGTATTGTGCGGCAACGTTTAAGTATTAATAAAACCTATCCTAAAAACGTGAGATTCGCTAATGCAAACTAGAGATAGAGGTCGGCAAGCTCTATCCACACCGGTATCACGAAAAAAGCCGCAAGGGTTTGCAAAGTAATGATATTCGCCATGAGACTCTCGTTGCCACCGAGTTGTTTGGCGAGAATATAAGCTGACGGTGGAGCGGGTAATGCGGTTAGTAGCAAGAGTATTACCGCGACGCTATTGGGTGTTTCAAACAGTACACAGGCCGCTAATACTAGGGCTGGAAATACAGCAAGCTTGTTGATCACAGCCACCAGTAACTGCCAACTCTGCTCTTTTAAAGTCACGAATCGTATTCCCGCCCCTACCGCGAGCAGGCCTATAGGCAGCGCTGGCTGGCTGAGTATCTCTATCACAGACTCGGCCAGTGACGGAATAGTAAAGCCTGTGTAGCTGATAACGATGCCCGCGACACAAGCCAAAACCAAGGGGTTTGTTGCAACTGAGTTGATGACGCGACTGATCCTCTTCGTTCCACCCTCCCCACCTCCGGTTAACGAGGCCACACACAATATATTCACCAACGGTATATAGATCGCAAGACATAGCGCCGCCGTAGTTAGCCCCCTGTCACCATAGAGAACATCGATGCAGGCGAGCCCAATATAGGTATTAAAGCGAATACTGCCTTGATAGACGGAACTCAGGGATGCGAAGTCGCTGCTGACAAGCTTTTGCAGGGACAGTATGAGCACCGTGATGACAGACAGTGCCAGCCCGATGACCTTACTGATATCGCCGATGTCTTGCCAATCAAAACTTGACGCCGATAGCCGTAGCACTAACAAGGCAGGGAAAAATATATAGTAGGTTAGTCGTTCCAATTCCGACCACACGGCCTGACTAGAGAGCGGCGTGCGACTGATCAAGAAACCCAACACAATAATGGCGAAGATGGGTGTTAGCGCGCTTAAAATCATGGCGGCATATTAGCGTCACCTGCCGCGCAATACCACCTTCTTCTTTATTACGCAGACCCTGACGAATAGCGAGTCCCTTGACAAAATTTGGGGCCTCGGAGATACTTCCGCGCAGTCTAAAAACGGCCTATCTACCAAGGCCAACACTAACAGCTCGAATAAAACACTAATTAGTGCAGCTGCAGAAACGCAATTTCTTCTGGCTAGACGACCCATTCCTTCTTTAAAACCAGAGCTAGCAAAAGAGCAGAAACCAACAATAAAATTTGAAATATCACTATGGAATATTTAGCAATCATAGCCTTTTCCATCACCGCTTGTGTGACACCCGGCCCCAATAACGCCATGATAATGGCGTCAGGATTGAATTACGGAATCAGCCGCAGCATGCCGCATTATCTGGGCATTGTTCTTGGGTTTCCAACCATGGTACTCGCCGTAGGACTTGGCATCGCCCAGTTGTTCGAGGTGTATCCAGCGATGCATCTAGTTTTGAAAATTGCTGGCGCCGTCTATCTCAGCTACTTAGCCTACAAAATTGCTACAGCGCCTGTGTCAGAGTCTAACGAAGCTAAGGGTAAGCCGTTCACATTTATCCAGGGCGCCGCATTCCAATGGGTAAATCCAAAGGCTTGGGTCTTGGCGGTAGGAGCCACCGTCACCTATACGACTCTCGGCGAAGGCTACGTGTTGCAGGTAATCACGATCGGCTTAATATTCCTGGTCTTCGGAGCACCCTGCATCATGCTCTGGCTGTGGGGCGGCGCCTCGCTTAAGACACTCATGCGAAACTCCAACACTGTGCGGGTTTTCAACATCAGCATGGCAATTCTACTCGTTGGTTCTTTGGTGCCCGTATTCATTGAGCTCTATCAACAGGCCAATGTCTGAGCTGATTACCTGAGCCGATTAAGAGACCCTGCATATTTCGATCCCATCGTGAGATAATCCCAGCACTACAAACAAGGATAAAAGACTATGCAATTTTTGCTTACCGCCTATGACGGCAAAGATGACGGCGCGCTGGATAGACGAATGTCTGTGCGTGAAGCACACATCAACGGAGCCAACCAGCTCAAACAAGCAGGACACTTGATAGCCGGAGGTGCAATTCTCGACGAAGCAGAGCAGATGATTGGTTCGACGATGTTTGTGGAGTTCGACTCCAAAGCTGAGCTGGACCAGTGGCTAGCTAGCGACCCCTATGTGACCGGTAACGTTTGGCAGGACATCAGCGTCCTACCAATTCGCTTGGCTGTCAAATAACTTATTCGCCGGGCTGGCGTCGCTCGAGCTTGAGCCCAATTGCCGTATTGGGGCCGAAGCCTTTCCAATAGGTGTGATCATCGTTTTGCTGGCCACGAGTCACCGAATAGACGGCATCGGCGCCATCAGGGATGACATCAAGATAAGATTCGCGACCTTCGATCTGCTTGAGATAGTGATCGAAATAGACCGTAGCAAAATGGTCCATGATGTTATTCATGCGCGTGTTGTCCCAAACAGGGTCGGTGTAGTGACTCGCACCTGTTGTATCTTCGGCGTTCAGTAATTCAACAGGCACTGGATAAGGTGCCCCAGCATTGTGACCTGCATTTTTGTAGGTTAGCAGATAGCGTTCACTGTTTACTGCACCCTCAAAGATTGCCCGAACCCCCGTCTCGTAACCCGCCACAGTATCGTTGTCACCCGCTAGATAGAACGTAGGCACATCGATGCCCGCAAGGTCCTCCAAACGCCAAAATCCAGAAGCCATACCCCAAGGTGCGATTGCGAAACCTACCTTGATACGAGGATCGAGGTTAGATCGGTAATCCGGGTTTCCTGTAGCGTGCTGATTGAGAAGCTCATTCGGTGGCGCCATTAGCGAGCCAACAATGTCATCGCTGTACCCGCCACCAAGATTATTCACCAAGCCGTATCCGCCCATGGAATAGCCGACAATACCGGTGGTCTGAGCGTCTAGCAATCCGTTAAGAAAGCTACCTGAATCATTTGAAAGATTGTCTAGAGTATCGAGCACGAAGCGCTGATCCAAAGGACGATTATACAGGGTGCTCTGAAAAGCCTGCTGGTCATCGTAAGTGCTATCGGTGTGATCGATAGAGGCCACAACGTAGCCCTTACTCGCAAGATTTTCACCCAGGTGACTGATTAGGAAGCGATTGCCAGGGTAACCATGAGAGATGATAACCAGAGGGTAACGTGCATCGGCACTGCTAGGCTGCGCACCGCGAACTGCTGTTCCGACAAGAGTTGCGGTGATTGCAGGGTTACGCGTTATCGCCTGATATTCACCGCCAGGCTCTTGATCTGCAGCCAGCTTCGCTGGATACCAAACTTCAACCGTTAGACTTCTATCGTAGATAGCACTCTCGCCGCCACGTTCCGTATTCAAGATATCGATTCTATTGGGGTCGATGAATTCTAGAGTCCGAACACCGATATCGTAGTCGCCGAAGCTCGCCAATTCTGGCGCATCGGGTCTTACTGTGTCGATTCGATTATCTTGCGCAAAGCTCATGAAGGAGCAAGAAATTAAAAATACGACCGTGCTAAATCTACCCATTGGCTCATTCCTATAAATTTTATCAAACAGGCTCTTCGTTCACGTCACGGGCTACACGAATAAACGAAGCGAGTTTTTGTGATGAAATAACTGTCGCGGCAGAGAAGATACTACTAGTTACAGCAATCTAATCGACCCTCAATTCACCCTCTATCAGGTCATTGCGCCCAATATAGAGGATGATGAGATTAAGGGAACTAGTCCTGATATGCCAGTTTTCGTTCTTCGGCAGTATCGGTATGACCGGTAAAATCATGCAGAATCAAGTAAAGGCTTGGCACCAAAAACAAGGTAATCATAGTGGCAAACAACACTCCAAAGGAGAGAGAAATAGCCATAGGAATAATGAAGAATGTTGCTGGGTTTGCAGTCGCCATAAGGGGCACAAGACCGATAAATGTGGTTACCGAAGTTAGGACAATCGGGCGGAAGCGCATCATACCTGCTTCTGATACCGCATCAACCATTCCCACACCTTCATCTCTAAGCCGATTAATTGAAAGCACCAATACCAAGCTGGCGTTTACCACCACGCCACTTAATGCAATGATCCCAAGCAAAGAGAAAAAAACCAAATCGGCACCCATAATGAAATGCCCAAAGATCGCACCAATTGCACCGAAGGGTATCACGCTCATTATGATTAATGGTTGAGCATAAGACTTCAACGGTATGGCCAACAGCGCGAAAATAACCATCATTGCTATTGGAAAAGTTCTATACAGCTCTTCAAGAGACTCCATGCCTCTCTCCGCTTCTCCGCCAAGGACTAATTCGACATCTAAGTCTCTGGCCCATTGGTCACGATACTTTCCTATAATCTCACGCTGTATTTCCTCAGGCTTCACAATAGTGCGATCAACGTCACCACGAACAGTTATCACCCGGCGACCGTCTCTCCTATTGATACTGGAGTAACTGCTTCCTAGAGAGAAAGTTGCGATACTAAGGAAAGGCACCTCAGCTCCGGCAGGTGTTCGAATTAGCAAGCCTTCTAAATTTCCGAGGGATTGCCGTTCTGGCTCCGGATATCGAACCATTACGCGAATATCATCTGACCCGCGCTGAATCCTCTGGGATTCAGCGCCATAGAAAGCTTGTCTAACTTGCGTTGCAATATCATTGAGGGTGAGTCCAAGGGTCTTACCACGTTCAAGTATCTGGATTTGTACTTCCTGTTTACCCGCACGAAATGAATCCGATATGTCGAACACTCCAGGATAGCGCATCAGTTCCTCGCGCAGCTGAGTAGATGCTATTTTTAAATTTTCGTCATCCCTGCCTTCCAACCTGTAATTGATCGCCTCGCCCGCAGAAAATGCATCAGAGACAAATGAAAGCTCCAAAGCATCAGGGATGGTGCCTACTTTCTCACGCCACCGGTCCCGAATTTCCGCTGAACTCATTTCTCCTCGGTCATAGAAAGGCGCAAGATACAGCACGACCTCTGCAACTTCGCTGCTACCAGAATTGCGGCCACCTCCTCCGGGCCCTCCTCGAGGAGCTGTGCCACCTACGATGGTAAGTATGCTATCTACCGCTCTTTCTGTTGCTGCCGGAGCTGATCCAAGCCCTTTAAGCTCAAGAAGTTCGAGCTCGAGCTCAGCGGCCAACTCAATTGCCGCCGCTTCAATAATATCAATAGCTTCTTCAGTAATATAACCGGGAACTCCGACTGGCATCTTTACAGTGCCCCAAACAGTATCACCCTCAACTGAAGGCATAAACTGGAAGATAACGCGGCCACTGAACAAGAGCGCAACAACGATGATCACCACACCCGTCGCCGTAGCCCAAGCCGCATATCGATATTTTAAAACAGTGCGCAATGAGCGCCGGTACCCATGTTCCGCAAAATATTCCATACCACCAGCTATTTTTTGCTGGAAGGCCTGCCATGAATTAACTATAAGCGTCCCCTCGAGGAAATAGCCTTCAGTTTTTCTATGGGCTATGTGACCGGGAAGAATTAATTGAGATTCAATAAGACTAGCTATCAAGCAAAAGACTACTACTCCACCGATAACATTTGAAAACGCACCAAATTGCCCACCCTGAAGCAACAAGGGAAGGAATGCCGCCACGGTAGTAAGAACGCCAAAAATAACGGGAACAGACACCTCAAGCGTACCCTCTATCGCTGCAGATTCCTTATCATATCCTTTCTGCTCGAAGGCATAAATTCTCTCACCTACTACAATTGCGTCATCAACAACAATTCCCAACACCAAAATAAACCCCATAACGGTCAAGGAACTAATAGTTAGCCCGGCGGTAGGGAATATCATTAATGCACCAAAAATGGCTATAGGAATACCAGCGGCTACCCAGATCGCCACTTTAAAGCGCAGGAAAAGTGCTAAAATCACCAATACCAATAGCAAGCCGGTATATGCATTCCCAGCTACTGTCGCGATTCTTGTTTGCGTGCTTATAGAAGAATCCGTGATCACATCCAGCTTCATACCATTGGGTAAATCGAACTCAGTCGATGCCATAAAAGCACGAACTTGCTGTGCCGAAGTGACAATGTCCTCATCGCCTATACGCAAAACATCGATGATCGCAGCGTTAACTCCATTGTGGCGCGCGTCCAGATACCCTTCTTCAAAACCGTCTCGAACAATAGCTATTTCACTCAGGCGTAGTTGGGTGCCATCGGGATAAGATTTCACAACAATATTTTCGTACTCGCCACCCGAGTAGACCTGACCTTTAGTTCGAAGCAGTATCTCACCAGATTCAGTTCGAATGGTGCCTCCGGGCAAGTCTAAGGAAGCCCTGTCGATCGCTCTAGATATTTGGTCGAGGGTGAGGCCATATTGCCGCAGAGTAAGCTCAGAAACCTCGATCGAAATTTCAAACGGCCGGATGTATTCAACGTTTACAGAAGAAACCTCACTTAAATCAAGCAGATCATTTCGAATCTCTTCAGCAATATTTTTCAAACTCTGATCATCAGACTCCGAAGACAGTGCCATTGTCATTACATTTCCCGAGCTGCTGAAGGCACGGACAACTGGTTTTTCTGTTTCCGTAGGGAAAGTAGAGATAGCATCCACTTTTCCTTTTATATCATTGAGCACTCGATTCAAATCAGCGCCACTTGCAACCGTTAAAGTCGAATCGCAGCCGCCTTCCCGAGCTGTGGTGGTAAATTGGTCAATGTTTTCCGTGCCCTCTAGTGCTTCCTCTATACGCAAACAGACCGCAGATTCAGATTCTGCTGGAGTCGCGCCTAAGTAAGCTACGCTTACCTGGATCACACCGAAATCCATATCAGGAAACTCCTCCTGATTAAGGGATTTATAAGAAATAAATCCCCCAACCAAAAAAATGATCATCAACAAATTTGCGGCTACTGGGTTTTTAATGAACCAGGTAATTGGAGTTCTCAAAAAAATTGACCTCGGTTTAAGATTAATTTAAATTCGGAAAAATTTAAGTGATGCCAAAAATAAAATCTATATATTTTCAATAACGGGCTGCACGGACATGCCATTAACAACAGCTTGAATCGGAGACGTACAAATATATTCACCCGCCAGTAATCCTCCACTTATCAAAACCCGATCCTCTTCCAATCGAAATATTTCCACGTCGCGGAAGTACATTTTATTTTCTGCATCCACAACTAGGACTTGACTATTGTTTCGAATGACTGATCTGGGCAAAGCAATCATGTCTTCAGTTTTCTTGCCAACAATATTTGCCTGGACGAAAAGGCCGATAGGCAAAGGAATCTGTTGGCGTGATAATCCACTTGATCTTATATCATTTTCGCCAGGCTGCTGAACTCGAATAATTGTCTGAACCGTATTGCTGTTGGGGTCGATTGTCGCTTCTGCTCTAACCAACTTACCTTGCCAATGGTGCTCTTCTCCACCATAAAAGCCTGTGAGGGTGACATCTGGCGCTGCATT
>Ga0307986_10001532_pt1 | contig 16767 bp, 16 predicted proteins | sample EllFjometageno82_FD_203170 | JGI IMG/M metagenome (GOLD analysis project Ga0307986, IMG submission 203170) | Marine microbial communities from Ellis Fjord, Antarctic Ocean - #82 | ecosystem: Environmental > Aquatic > Marine > Unclassified | place: Southern Ocean | collected 2014-10-09
ACTTCTATTAAAACTCTATCGTGTAACGGTTTAAATTTCATAAATTCTCCTTTTATTATGCGACTCATATAGCTATTAGGCTAACTATTTCAAGAGATGTTAAAAAAAATATGTGGGGCAAAAAACCGGAGAAATTGTGTTTTTTATAAGTTATACCTCCCATAATGACTAAGAATTTAGATAACGATGGATTAAGATCAATTGTAGAGAATTATGATATTTTTTACATCGATTTATGGGGTGTTGTTCATAATGGGATAACTCTTCATAAAAATGCAATTGAAGCTTTAGAAGAAATCACTAAAGCAAACAAAGACTATGTTCTTTTAACCAATGCCCCAAGACCCAATAAAACAGTAAATAATTTTTTAGAAAAAATGGGGATGAATAAAGAAATTAGAGAAAAAGTTTATTCCTCAGGAGAAGCAGCACTGAATTATTTAAGAAAAAATTCACTAAAAGAAAAATTTTATCACATAGGGCCACCAAGAGATTTTGATTTATTTTTAGATTTTAAAAAAAATAAGACTAATGACATTAAAGAAAGTTCATATTTACTCTGTACAGGTTTATTTGAAGAACAAGGTGTGGATTTAAATTATTACAAAGAATTATTCAAAGATCATATTAATAAGAAAATGATATGCACTAACCCAGATTTAATTGTTGATAGAGGTGAAAAAAGAGAATTATGCGCAGGGTCTGTAGCACTTGTTTTTGAAAAAATGGGAGGAGAAGTTATTTATTTTGGAAAACCATTTCCTGAAGTTTATAATCAAGCAATTAACAATGAAGGAAAAAGAGTTTTATCTATCGGTGATAATTTAAATACAGATATTAAAGGAGCCAATCTTTTAAATTTTAATTCTTTAATTATATCAAATGGAGTTCATAGAGATGAAATTAAAAAAGAAGGTATAGATGTAATTTCAAAGAAATATGAAGTTGTTGTAAATTTTATTCAAACAGAATTGAAGTGGTAGAAGATGAAGCTATATAAAGACTTTAATATTTCAAACAATCATAAAAAATCAATTATCTTGATTGGAAATTTTGATGGAGTTCATTTAGGCCATCAAAAATTATTTAAATTAGCAAACACTTATAAAAAAAAATTTAATCTAAAAATTGGTGTTTTAACATTTGAGCCAATGCCTAAAATGTTTTTTAATAAAAATTTTAAAAACTTTAGAATTTCAAATATAAACCAAAAAAAAATAATTTTAGATCATTTGGGAGTTGATTTTATAATTACTAAAAAATTTGATAAAAAATTTTCTGCAATTAAATCTGATTTTTTTATTAAAGAAATTTTATCTAAAAAAGTAGAAGCTCAATATATATTTGTTAGCAATAACTTTAGATTTGGCAACAAAAGAGAGGGGGATGTTAAGGAATTAATAAAAAATGAAAAAAAATATCATTACAAAATTATAAAACCTCAACCACTAATCTTAAATAAAAAAGTTATCTCCTCAACGTATATCCGCTCTCTTCTGGAAAAAGGGCAATTAAAAAAAACTAATAAGTTATTAAGTCGAAATTGGTCAATTGAAGGAATTGTTCAAAAGGGAAGGCAGCAAGGAAAAAAAATTGGTTTTCCAACCTGCAATATTGATATTAATGACTATGTGATCGCAATGCCTGGAGTGTATGCTGTTAAAGTAAAAAAAAAAAACTCCAATAAATCACTAAAAGCGATTGCTAATCTTGGTTATAGACCAACTTTTAATCAAAAAAAAATTTTATTAGAAGTGCATATTTTTAATTTTTCTGGAAATCTTTATAATAAGTATTTATCAGTAGAGTTCACAAAATTTATAAGAAAAGAGAAAAAGTTCAAAAACGTCGATCAATTAAAAAAACAAATTCAAAGTGACTTAAAAGTTGCTAAAAAAAGTTAATATGAGCAAAGAAAATATAAATCTACCTAAAACAGCTTTCTCCATGAAGGCTAACTTACAGAATAAAGAACCTGAAATTTTAGAATATTGGAAAAAAATTGATCTTTATAAAGAGTTGAGAAAATCCAATAAAGGCAAAGAGAAGTTCATACTTCACGATGGTCCACCATATGCAAATGGTAATATTCATATGGGTACAGCTTTAAATAAGATTTTGAAAGACATAATAGTAAAATTCCATCAGATGGATGGTAAAGATTCTGTATATGTTCCAGGATGGGATTGTCATGGTCTACCTATTGAGTGGAAAATCGAGGAGCAATATAAAAAAAATAAAAAAAATAAAAATGAAGTTCCAATAACAGAATTTAGAAAAGAATGTAGAGAGTTTGCTCAAAAATGGATTGAAGTTCACAAAACACAATTTAAAAGATTGGGTGTTGTTGGAGATTGGGATAATCATTATGCAACAATGAGTTTCGAGGCAGAAGCTCAAATCGTAAGAGAGTTAGGAAAATTTTTAAAAGAAGGAAGTCTTTATAGAGGATTTAAACCTGTTCTTTGGTCAACTGTAGAAAAAACTGCTTTAGCAGATGCTGAAGTTGAGTATCAAGATCATAAATCAGATACAATTTACACAGCCTTCCCAGTTAAAAAAACAAATATAAAAGAATTAGAAAATACAGAAGTTATTATATGGACAACTACTCCATGGACTATACCTGCGAATAAAGCATTAGCTTATAATGAGGCCTTAGATTATTTAATAATTGAATTAAGTGATGAAGGAGATTTTAAGAATAAAAAAATAGTAGTTGCAGAAGCTCTACTAGAGTCTGTTATCAAAGATTGTGAAATCAAAAGTTACAAAGAAATAAAAAATTTTAAGGGTAAAGATTTTAAAAATACAATTTGCAGTCATCCTTTCTTAGAGCTTGGTTATGATTATGATATACCAATGCTTGAAGCAAGATTTGTTACAACAGAACAGGGAACAGGTATTGTTCATTGTGCACCCAGCCATGGTCCTGATGATTTTAATCTTTGTTTAAAGCACGGGATAAAAGCCATAGAGACTGTAGATGGTGATGGTAAATATACTAAAAACCTTCCTTTATTTGAGGGAACTCATATTTTCAAAGCTAACCCGATTGTTATTGAAAAATTAAAAGAACAAAAAAAGTTATTATCTAATGGAGAACTAATTCATTCATATCCACATTCATGGAGATCAAAAGCACCCCTTGTTCATAGAGCAACTCCGCAATGGTTTATTTCAATGGAAAGCCATGGCTTGAGAAAAAAAGCGTTAAAAGCTCTTGATGATACTAAATTTTATCCAGACAAAGGCAGAGAAAGAATAAAAGCAATGATTGAAACAAGACCAGATTGGTGTGTTTCAAGACAAAGAGTTTGGGGAGTTCCACTTCCAATATTTGTTCATAAAACTACTAAAGAAATTTTAGTAGACGATAACGTAAATGAGAATATTGCGAGTATTTATGAAAAAGAAGGTTCTGATTGTTGGTTTTCTGATAATCCTCAAAGATTTTTAGGTGAGAAATATAAAGCAGAAGATTACGAAAAAATAAGTGATATTGTTGAAGTTTGGTTTGATAGCGGCTGTACACATGCATTTGTTTTAGAAAAAAGAGAAGATCTTCAATGGCCAGCATCAATGTATTTAGAAGGGTCTGATCAACACAGAGGCTGGTTTCATTCGTCACTTTTAGAATCTTGTGGAACAAGAGGTAGAGCTCCTTATGAATCAATTTTATCACATGGATTTGTTGTAGATGGCAAAGGTCTCAAAATGTCAAAATCGGTAGGAAACGTAATTGCACCCGAGGATATTTTAAAAAAATATGGAGCAGATATTTTAAGAATATGGGTTGCATCATCTAATTATGCTGAAGATTTAAGAATTGATTATTCAATTTTAGAGCAGCATGCAGATTCTTATAGGAAAATTAGAAATACATTTAGGTATTTACTGGGAAATTTGAATGATGATTTTAAAAAAGTAGATATAGAAAAATTAGATTTAAATCAATTACCAGAATTAGAGCAGTATATGCTACACCGTGTTTTTGAGTTAAATAAAAATTTTAAAAATTATTTTAAATCATATGATTTTCATAATCTTTACAAGGAACTATTAAATTTTTGCACAGTAGATCTATCTGCATTTTATTTTGATATTAGAAAAGATGCTTTGTACTGTGATAGCAAAGATACTGAGAGAAGGAAAGGTTGTATTATTGTCTTAAATATAATTCTTGAATCTCTAATTAAATGGTTTGCACCAATATTATCATTCACAACAGAGGAAATTTTTACATTAATAAGCAAAGATAATAAAAGTATTCATCTAGAGGAATTTATGGAATTTCCAAAATCATTTGAAAATGAACAATTAAATCAAAAGTGGATTAAATTAAAAAAGATTAGAGACATTTGCAATATCAGTATTGAAGCAAAAAGAGCGAGTAAAGAGATAGGTTCAAGTCTAGAAACAAACCTCATAATAAGTTTAAATAAAAATTTGATAGAATTAATAAAAAATATTGATATGGCTGAGCTTTGCATAACTTCGACAGCAGAACTCATTGAAACTACAAGTAATGAAACGACAGCACAAACTAAAAAAGCAGAGGGAGAAAAATGTGCTGTCTGTTGGAAAATTACCAAGAATGGATGTGCAAGACATTCGAATTGAAAAGCAATGCAAATTAAAAAAAAAATAACTTTTTGTAGTTTAATAGTTGTAGCTATTTTTTTACTCGATAGATTTACAAAGCTATACGTATTAAGTTTGGTTGAAATACACAATCACGTTGATATTTTTGTAACATCATTTTTAAATATATATTTAGTTTGGAATAAGGGAATAGCATTTGGATTGTTAAATTTTGAGCAAAGTGAAATATACAATTTAATTACAGGAATTATCGCAATTATTTCTTTGGCTATTTTAGTCACGATCATACAAATAAAAGATATAAGGGTTTATTTTCTTTCCTTTATTTTTGCTGGTGCAATAGGCAACTTATTTGACAGGCTGTATTACACTGCAGTGCCTGATTTTATTGACTTGCATATAAATAATTTTCACTGGTTTATTTTTAATGTGGCAGATATTTTTATTTCATTTGGAGTAATTTGCCTTATTTTGGTAGAATTAATTTTTGATAAATACTTAATAAATGAAAATAAATAATATAATTTTAATTTTAGTAATTGCATTAACTGGACTTTCTTGTCAGTCAATCAAAGATGGTCTTAGTGGAAAAAAATCAGAAAATAGTGATGAATTTTTAGTACAAAAAAAAAGTCCGTTAGTTTTACCACCTAAATTTTTAGAGCTACCACAACCAAAAGATAAAAATGATGATAGTGATGAAAAAAATATACAATCGCAGGAGGAGATTGATATTGAAAAAATGCTAAACATGAAAAGCGAAACAGTTAGTGAGACAATTAAAACAAATAAAACGGCAGAGGATTTTGTATTAAAAAATATTAAAAATAATTAATGCTAAGTAAGAATATTAATTTTAAAAATTTTAAAAAAATTAAAAAAGTTAAGAAGGTTAATAAAATTTTTGAAAATTTGATAAAAGATCAACCCTCATTTTTTGCAACACTAAAACCAACTTATAAATATAGTTATTCTAAAAGAGAGCTTTCCAAGTATAAAAAATTTCTTAATATAAGGATAATTGGAATGGGAGGATCTGTACTTGGGTCAGAAGCAATTCATGATTTTTTAAAAAAAAAAATTAAAAAAAAATTAACCTTTGTGAATAATTTAAATAATAATGATGATTATTTACAGGATAAAAATATTAATTTAAATTTGATTATATCCAAATCTGGAAACACATTAGAAACAGTAGCAAATTCAAATACATTAATAAAAAAAAAAGACAGTAATATTGTAATTACTGAAAATAAAGAGAGCTACCTAACTAATCTAGCAAGTCAACTTAAGGCTGAAATTTTTGAACACAAGAATTATGTAGGCGGAAGATATTCTGTACTATCTGAAGTAGGAATGCTGCCTGCAGAATTAATGAATTTAAATGAGAATAAATTTAAACAATTTAACAACCTTATTAAAAATAAAATTTTTGTAAATAATCTTATTAATAATGTAATGGCAACTTTAAATTTTATTAATAATGGCAAGTTTGCATCTGTAATTTTGAATTATGATGAACAATCAGAAAGCTTATTTAAATGGTACCAACAGTTAATAGCTGAAAGTTTAGGTAAAAAATCTAAAGGACTTTTACCAATTATATCATCAATGCCAAAAGATAACCATAGTCTAATGCAACTTTATTTAGATGGCCCCAAAAAAAGCTTTTATACTTTTTTTAATACTCTAGATACCAACGTAATAAAAATGCAAAATAATAATATTTTGTTTAGTCACAAATATTTAAAAAATCAGTCAATACAAAAAATTAAGCAATCCCAAATGTTTGCTACTGAAAAAGTTTTTATATCAAAAAAAATTCCCTTTAGAAGCTTTAGAGTTTTAAAACGGGATGAAAAATCATTAGGTGAACTTTTCTGTTTTTTTATCTTGGAAACTATTTTATTAGGAAGATCATTAAATGTTAATCCTTTTGACCAGCCTTCAGTTGAATTAATTAAGAAAGAAACAAAAAAAGTTTTAAGCTAAATTATTACCGAAAATAATTTTTGAAATACCATAATTCTTATTTATTATAACTTTAAATTTCTCAGGGAATATGTCTTTTTCTTTTTTGTGTCTATGAATTATTATAACGCCATTTTCTTTTAACAAATTTAATTTAATGATTATATTTAATATATCTAATACTTTTTTTTCCTTATAAGGAGGATCCATAAATATAATATCAAATTTATTGTGCAATAATTTGAGTGTATTTTCTGAAAAAATATCTTTTTCTATGACATGTGAGAAATTTTGCTGGTTCATGTTGTTTATATTTTTCTTTAGAATAGTTAATACTTCTTTGTAGTTTTCTAAAAAAGTAACAAACAAGGCACCCCTCGATAGACATTCAAGACCAAATGAACCTACTCCTGAAAATAAATCAAGCACGTTAGCATTTTCAAGGTGCACATCGAGTAACTTTGAATGTCTAATTATATTAAAGATCGATTCTTTTGTTAAGTCTTTAAGGGGTCTAGTTAACTTATCTTTAGGGAGTAAAATTTTTTTACCTTTAAGGTCGCCTGAAATAATTCTCATTCATTAATTACCCTGTATCCAATATCTTTTCTAAAAAAACCACCACTCCAATTGAGCTTATTAATATGATTAAATATTTTATTTCTACTTTCCTTAAAACTGGAAGACAAACTTACAAAGTTAACGACTCTGCCACCATTTGAATATATCTTGTTATTGCTCTTTTTAGTTCCAGCATGATAAACAAAGTCTCCCTCACTTAAATTAAGTTTATCTAAATTTTCAATTAATACATTTTTGTTATATTTATTTGGATAGCCTTTTGAGCAAAGTACGATGCACAAACTTTTTTGCTCATACCATTCTATTTTTAAATTTTTTAAATTTTCGTTGCAGCATGCTTCTATAATTTCTAATAAATCAGTTTTTAATTTTGGTAAAATAGTCTGACACTCTGGGTCTCCCATCCTTACATTATATTCTATTAAAAATGGCTCTTCATTGACTATCATTAAGCCTGCATATAAAAACCCTCTATAATTAGATCCTAACTCCTCTAATGCTTTAATTGTTGGATTTATTATTTTTGTTAATATTTTTTGTTCAAGTTTTTTATTTATTAATTGTGATGGAGAGTAAGCACCCATACCCCCTGTGTTGCTCCCTTTATCACCTTCTAAAACTCTTTTATGATCTTGTGCTGTTTCAAAATTTTTAATTTCTTTACCATCGCTAATGATAAAGTAACTCATTTCTTCACCTACAAGAAACTCTTCAATCAAAACATTTTTAGCTATACCAAATTTTCCATTAAAAATTTCTTTTATAGCAATATTTCCCTCATCTTTATTTTCACAAATATAAACACCTTTCCCAGATGCAAGCCCGTCTGCTTTAATTACAAGTGGAAACGGAGTTTTATCTAAAAATGTAATCGCTTCACTAGAGCTCTCAAATATTCCAAACTTAGCAGTAGGAATTTCATATGATTCACAAATTTTTTTAGTAAATATTTTTGAACCTTCAAGTTGAGATGAAATTTTATCAGGGCCAAAAATACTTATTTCGGTATTCTTAAAGAAATCAACTATTCCATCAACTAATGGCTTTTCAGGTCCAACTATAATTAAGTTTATTTTATTAAAAACTGAAAATTCTTTAATTTTATTAAAATCAGAAATATCTATTTCAACATTTTCTGCATGCTCAGATGTACCTGCATTGCCTGGAAAGCAATATATTTTATTTACTTTTGGAGACTTCTTAATAGATTTACATAGAGCATGTTCTCTCCCACCACTTCCAATTATACCAACATTCATGTACTAATATATAAACTAAAAATGAAAAAAAAATTAGCCAAAATAAAATATTTACCAAATAATTTTGAAGTTATTGAAGAAGGGGATCATGTAATTTGTGCTATATCAGGCAAAGAAATTAACTTAAATTCCCTCAATTACTGGAATGTTGATTTACAAGAGCCTTACTATTCATACAAAGAAGCGATGGTAAAAAGAGAAACTAAATAAAAGCTTTGGCCCTCTACTTCCAGCGATTATGAGACCAAATCCACTGTTCAGGATTTTTCATGACCATTTTTTCTAATAAACCATTTAAACTTACAGTGATAGATTCAATTGTCTCATCATTTGAATACTCTATTGGATCATAAATAGTAAGTTCAAAATTTGTACCATGTTTTCTTTCAATGTAGATTGGAACCACTTTACATTTGAATTTCTTGACAAATTGAGCGGGAATAGTTGTTGTAAAACATTCATCATTAAAAAACTTAGCTCTAATACCTTGTGAGACTCTTTGATCAATCATTAATGCTATTGAAGTTTTTTTTTTAAAAAAAGTGAGTAATTTTTTGGTACCTGAAATTCCTTTTTTTATTTGATTTTTACAGATATATTTTTTTCTTACTCTTTCCATTATAAAATTTAGAAATTTATTATTGAGAGGCCTATAAATTGTTGCCAAATTAATGTTAGATTTTTCAATGTGTAAGGCCATTAACTCGAAGTTATTAAAGTGACCTGAAACAAATATTACGCGGTCATTGTCTTTTTTAATTTTTTCTAAAATATCTTGACCATTGACTTTTATTTTATGATTAAATTTTGATCCTCTAAAATCTTTTATAAAAACGTATTCAGCAAGAATTTTTCCGTAGTTTCCCCACATACCCCTTGTAATCTTTTCAACTTCACTTTGGCTTATGTTTGGAAGTGCTTTTTGTATGTTTGATCTTATTAGATTTTTAGATCGAAAAAAAGGTCCAAAAAATGATGTAATTTTACTAGAAATAAAAGAAGAAAATTTTAATCCTAAAATTTTAAATAGTAGAAGGAGAGTTGTAATAATTAAAAATTGAAAAAAATATTTTATTAATTTCATACGTGGGTTTTTAAATAATTTATTAGCTTATCCTCATTCGTGATATCAAGCTCTATTTTTAAATGTTTAATGTCATCATTCTTATATGATTTAATTTTCATGTAGTCTTTTTCTGTGGTCAATATTTTTGAGTTATTCTTTGTTGCTTCAGATCTTATATGGTCTATATCTTTTTGAGTATAGTTATGGTGATCAGGAAATATTATTTCTTTTGTTATTTTGATATTATTATCAACTAATGTTTGTTTAAAATTCTCTGGATTGCCAATCCCAGAAAAAATTATATATTTATCATTAATATTAAATTGCTTAATATTAATAGCTTTATACTTAGATTCAAATATTTTAATATTAGAATTGTATTTTTTAAGTAATAATTTAAATGCAGAATTATTTTTTTCATCTCCATTAAGAAATGCCAAGTCATACTTTGAAACACTATTTATTTTTTCTCTCAAAGGTCCTGCGGGAATTAAAAACCCATTACCAATCCATTTTACACTATCAAAACATACAATCTTAAGGTTATAATTTATTTTTTTATCTTGAAGCCCATCATCAAAAATTACAACATCAACGTTATCTTCTATTACCTTATTAAGTGCACTGATTCTATTTTTTTCACAATAAAGATTAGTTTTTTCAGAAAGCATTTTCTGTTCATCATAATGATTTCTATAGAATTTTTTTATAGTAGCTGTTTTAACATTTAGATTATTTAAGATTTGATAAATTTTTATCGTCAAGGGTGTTTTTGCTGTGCCACCTATATAGATATTTCCTACACAAATTTTTTTTGGTTTAGAATTTTTTTCAATATCTTTTTTTAAATTTAAAAAAAAATTATTTATGATTATTGGAAGGGTTAGTGGTAATAAAAAATATGATAATAAATTAGGTTTTTGATAATCCCAAAATTTTGGTTTTTTTAATTTCATTATCTATTCATATAAAAATTTATCTCATTTAAAGTTAAATTTAAAATCTTATTTCCAAGATTTTTAATTTTTAATTCTAGGTCTTTAGAATTTTTTTTGTTGGTAAGTAACTGATCAACCTTATGATACAATTGATTAGATGTAGAGATTTTATTTGAAACTTTATGATTTTTTAAAAGATTGTAAATTTCTTTAAAATTCCACACATTTGGTCCATGTATTATTTTACAACCATATTTAGCTGCCTCCAATGGATTTTGTCCACCATGCTTAATAATTGAACCACCCAAAAAAACAAGTTTACACTCTTTAAAAAAAGATTCTGTTTGACCAAAAGAATTTACCAAGTATATATCTGTTTTGTCATCAACTTTTTTTTTTGAATCATGTAAGTGAATTTTTAAATTTAATTCTTTTATTTCTTTTATTATTTTTTGTGTTCTGTGAATATGTCTTGGTATTATAATTGTTAACAAGTTTTTGTATTTAATCTTAAGTTTTTTATGAATATTTGCGCATATTTTCTCTTCAAGCTCATGTGTACTTGACGCGCACCATATTTTTTTTGTTAAGAAAATTTTTTTTGTATGATTTTTTAAATCATCAATAGTTTTTTCACTTCGTGTAAATTTTAAATTGCCTATAAAAGAATTTTTTTTTGTACCAAGCAATTTAAGGTAATTATTACTATCAAAATTTGATGTCAGACATATGTCAAAATTTTGGAATAATTTTTTTGCTGAAGAGGAAAAAAATTTCCACCTTTTAAATGATTTTTTAGTTATTCTTGCATTAATTAACATCAACGAGATAGATTTTTTTTTAATACTCGTAATCATGTTGGGCCATATTTCAGAGTCCACAAAAATAGCAATTGATGGATCCCAGTAATTTAAAAATTTATTAGAGTTATAATTTGTATCTATTGGAAAAAACTGATGGATAGTTTTCTTTAATTTTAATTTTGATAAAACTTTAGAAGAACTTAGAGTGTTTGAGGTTATTAAAATTTGTTTTATATTCTTGTTTTTTTCTAGTTTTTCTACTAGTGGAATTATACTTAGTATTTCTCCAACACTTGCTCCATGAAACCATATTAATTTTCCTTTTAGCTTCTTTTTAGAAAAGAAACCAAGTTTCTCCTTAAATCTTAGTGGATCCTCTTTTCTTTGTAATAACCTTATTAAAACAATTATAGGTGATAAAAGAAAAATTAAATTTATTAGTATTCTATAAAAAAGAAACATTACACTTTCTTAATTTGTTTTTCATAGAAGTTTTTGTAAACTTTTGAATCAGCTAATAATTGGTCATGTGTTCCTTCACCAACAACTTTGCCAGCATCTATTACATAAATTTTATCTGAGTTTAAAATTGTTGATAATCTATGAGCTATTACAATTGTTGTTCTATCTTTGGTCAAAAAATTTAAAGCATTTTGAATTTTGTTTTCAGTTTCTGCATCTAGTGATGACGTTGCCTCATCTAGTAGAATTATTTGACTTTTCTTTAACATGGCCCTTGCTATAGAAAGTCTTTGTTTTTCTCCACCAGACAGCCTTGTTCCATTTTCACCAATAATAGTTTCATACTTATTTGGAAGTTTTTCTATAAATTCACTTGCAAAAGAATATTTTGCCGCTTCTTCAATTTCTTTTTGACTTGCATCAAGGTTTGCATAAGCAATATTATTTCTAATTGTATCATCAAATAAAGTAGTGTCTTGACTAACAAGTGAGATATTATTTCTTAACGAGTTTATTGTATAATTATAGATTGACTGATTGTCTATCCGTATATCTCCCGAAATTGAATCATAGAATCTAGGGATTAAATTCAAAATTGTTGATTTCCCAGCACCACTATGACCAACAATTGAAGTCATTTTGCCACCTAACATTTTTATATTCACTGAATTTAAAGTCTTATTTTCTCTCCCTTTTTCATACTTGAAAGAAACATTTTTAAACTCAACATTTCCATCATTAACTTTTATTTCAGCACTTTTTTCACTTTCAAGAAGTTCTGACTTTTCATCAATAACAGGTAAAATTCTCTCAGCAGCTGACAAGCCTTGGTTAATTGTTATATTTAAAGTAGCAAGTGACCTAACTGGTTGATATGCAAGCATCATGGCTGCAAGAAAAGAGAAAAAACTATTTATATCAATTTCATTTCTTAAAGCCAATTTTCCAGAGTAAAAAATTAAAACTGCTATCATAATTCCTGTTAAAGTTTCCATTATTGGTGACGCTCTAACGAAGACAGTTGCAATTTTTATAGATTTCTCTTTTACATCATTTATAAACTTTTCTGCTCTTTTATTCTCATATTTTTCTTGTTGAAAAATTTTAATAAGTTTATGATTTTTAAATAGTTCGATTAAATATGTATTAAGAATTCCAGCTTTAAGCATTTGCTCTGTAGCCACTTTACCTATTCTTTTTCCTAAAGTCCTTGCTGCAAAACTGGCCAAAGGTATCATTATGATTGCTATCAAAGCAAGCTTCCAATTTTGATAAAACATTACAGCAAGCAAGCCAATCAAAGTTAAACTATCTTTAGATACATTTAAAATTCCAGTACTAACCAGGTTAGTAATATGATTTACGTCGTTAGTTATATTAGATATAAATTTTCCTGTATGTTTGTCATCAATCAACCTTGTATCTGCTGAAATTAAGTTATTTAACATGTCACATTGCATGTCTTTTCTGACTTCTTCTGCAACACTTATCATAAGAACTTTTGCCAAATATAGTGAAAAGCCTTTTACTGCAAAAGCAGTAGTAATAAAAATTGGAATAACAATCATTAGAGTTTGATCCTTTTCAATAAATATTTTCTTAATTGCCGGATCCAAAAGATAAGCAATAGCTGTGGTACTTCCTGCAACTAGTAGTGCAAAAAATATTGATAATAGTATTTTTTTTAAGTGTTTCTTTGTGTAATCAAAAAAAAGTCTTTTTAAAATGTCTATTTTATTCATTTAAAATTTTCCAATTAAAATATTACACAAAATAATTGCACCAAAAAAATTATTACTTTTAAAAATTTTTAAACAATTTTTAGGATTTTTGAAATTAAAATTATAGATTTGATAAAAAAATAAATGAGCAGTTGGGATGAGCGCAAAAAAATAAAATACTGAATTAAGCCTCATAGAAACACTTGTTAATATTAAAGAAATTACAAAGATTATGTAGCATATTATTAAGAATAATTTTGGGTTTTTTTTAAACTTTATTGAAGTTGATTTTATACCTATTATTTCGTCATCTTTTAAATCTTGATACCCATATATTGTGTCGAAACCTAGTGTCCAAAATATGGCTCCAAAATAAAAAATAATGGATATGGCATTTATTTCACCTTGTATTGCTGTCCAACCTAAAATTAACCCATAATTGAATGTTATACCTAAAAATAATTGAGGCCAGTATGTAAATCTTTTCATTAAAGGATAGGTAAAGGCTAGAGGCATAGAACCTAATGCTAAAATAATTGTTAGTTTGTTAAAATTAATCAAAACTAAAAATGCGAGTAGACATAACATTAAAGTATAAAGTATTCCTAATTTTATTGAAACTTGATTAGACGCAATAGGTCTATTTTTTGTTCTGGAGACTTTTTTATCAAATTCCTTATCAAAAATATCATTTACTATACATCCTGCAGAACGCATTAGAACCGAGCCTAAAAAAAATAATAATAAGAAAAAAAAATAATCATTTAAGTTTTTTGAAAAATCATAAGCAAGAGTTAGTCCCCATGCACAAGGCCAAAATAATAGCATATAGCCAATAGGCTTTTTCAATCTTGTTAATTCGATAAAGAGATTTAATTGTTTCATAATATTTTACTTGTAAATAGCAAAGGCTAGTTTCATAATCAAATTGATTCGCATGAATATAGATTACACAGTCACAGCATTGATGTTTCCAGCAATACCTTTGCTTATGAACATCTATAGTAATAGATTTCACTCACTAAGTAAGCTTATTAGACAGCTTCATGATGAGCATGTGTATGAAAATCATATTCCTCCTGAGTGGAAAAAACAGTTTATAAATTTAAGTGGAAGAATTGTGTTATTGAAGTGGACTATTATGTTTGCAGCTTTTGGTCTTTTATTCAATTTGCTAACTGTATTTGCTCTTTATCTAAATGAAATTTTTGTAGCAAGGATAATTTTTGGATCTTGTTGTTTATCCATGATGGTTTCAATTTTAGTTTTCTTAAGAGAAATTCATATATCAACGAACGCATTAAAATTGCATATGTCAGATATGGATGTTGATTTAGATTAATTAGGAATAATAACTGCAGGACCAGTTAACAGTCTTGCTTCTAATTCTTTATGAGCTTTTTTAGCATCATTAAGTGAATATCTTTTTGAAATTTCAACTTTAAATTTCCCAGATAAAATTGCATCAAAAACTTTTTTAGCAGACTCAACTAACTCTTCTCTTGTCATTGTGTAATGTGCAATTGAAGGACGAGTAAAAAATAATCCTTTTGCATTAATATGTTTTTTAACATCTATAGTATCAACATAACCTGATGCATTACCAAAAGCGACCATCATACCTCTAACCTTTAGGGTTTCAATTGAACCATCAAATGTTTTAATACCAACACCATCATAGACAACATCAACTCCATTTTTACCTACAATTTTTTCTACCTCTTCAGCAAAGTTTGTGTCAGTATAATTTATTACATGATGACAGCCATTTTTTTTAGCAATTGCCTCTTTTTCTTTAGAGCCAACAGTTCCAATTACTTCTGCTCCTAATGCGTTAGCCCACTGACATAATATTTGACCCACACCACCAGCTGCTGCGTGATACAAAACTTTATCACCTTTTTTAATTGGATAAGCTCTGTGTAATAAATATTCAGCAGTAATCCCTTTAAGCATAATACAAGATGCAATTTCATCTGAGATACCTTCTGGAACTAAAACTAGTTTTTCTTGAGGAAATAATTGCTTTTCTGAATAACTTCCAATTGGTATTGAAGAGTGAGCCACTCTATCACCAACTTTAAATAGATCAACTTCAGAACCAACTTCTTCTATTATTCCACAAGCTTCTAAACCAATTCCACTTGGTAGAGGAATAGGGTACAAACCTGTTCGGTGATAAACATCAATATAGTTAAGACCGATTGATAAATTTTTTATTAAAACTTCTTTTGGACCTGGTTTACCAATCTCAATATCTTTAACTTCTAAGACTTCAGGGCCACCAAATTTTTCTATTTTAATAGTTTTCATTATTTTACAAATGTATCATTATGATAATCTTGAACAGCTTGCAAGATTTCTGCTTTAGTATTCATCACAAATGGACCACCTCTAGCAATAGACTCACCAATAGGCTTTCCAGATATCAATAAAAATTTAGTTTTAGTTAAGCCAGAGACTTTCAGTTTTTCACCCCTAGTTAGAATAACTAAAGTAGAATCTTTAACTACATCATGATCTTGATCACCAACTTTAATTTCACCTTCAACTAAATATATTAATGAGTTGTGAGTTGAGGGAAGATCAAAATTAAATTCTTTTCCCTTTTCAAGCTCTACATCAAAATAAACAGGTTCAACATTGTGACCTTTAATGGGTCCCTCTGCATCCTCAAATTTTCCAGCAATCACTTTGACAGTTTTATCATCATCTTTATGAGTGCTCATTTTATCTGCATCAATGTAAATGTACTCTGGTTTAGTCATTTTCAATTTAGCAGGCATGTTAACCCATAATTGAAATCCATGAAGCTTACCTTCTTTCATTGCAGGCATTTCTGAATGAATGATACCACTCCCAGTTTTCATCCACTGAACATCTCCAGCAGTCATTATTCCTTCACCACCTGTACTGTCTTTATGCTCAAAGTCACCAGCAAGCATATATGTTACCGTTTCAATTCCTCTGTGAGGGTGAGGAGGGAACCCTCCAATGTAATCATCTTTATTTTCAGAACCAAATTCATCTAACATTAAAAAAGGATCATGGTAATCAATAAGGTGAGTACCAATACTTCTTTTTAATTTAACACCAGCACCATCTGATGCTGCAACTGGTTCTATTATTTTTTCTACTTCGATTTGGCTCATATTTATGTTCGATTACCTTTAATTAAAAAATAAATTCCACCAATTAAAAGAAATATTTGTTCACTAGTAAATAGTTTTGTCGTGAAGAACCAGTCTTTGTGAGCAAAGATCAGTATAGTTATCATTAAGATAGTTATGTTTAGTCCCGATAGTCTTGTGAGTATATTTCCAAAAGGATTTTTAATAAAACCACTTATTATTAATACCA
>Ga0307986_10001533_pt1 | contig 16767 bp, 21 predicted proteins | sample EllFjometageno82_FD_203170 | JGI IMG/M metagenome (GOLD analysis project Ga0307986, IMG submission 203170) | Marine microbial communities from Ellis Fjord, Antarctic Ocean - #82 | ecosystem: Environmental > Aquatic > Marine > Unclassified | place: Southern Ocean | collected 2014-10-09
GTAAATCAGCTGCCATACATTCTCTAATTGGCTTTCCGTTATCCAAGCATTCAGCTGTAGCCAATAGTTCTAGATTTTTTTCAATAACGTCGGCTATCTTAAGTAGTAGATTTGATCTTTCAGTTATTGATGTAACTCCCCAAGTGGGAAAAGCAGCATGTGCAGAGTCTAATGCAGCTTCAACATCACTTGCATCCGATCTTGCTATAGAGCATATTACTTCATTATTAATTGGGCTTACGTTGTCAAAGTATTTACCAGACTTTGGTTCAACAAATTTTCCACCTATAAAGTTTCCATATTTTTCTTTAAACGGAAATTTAACTTTTAAGTGAGACGTATCTAATGTTTTTGAAATATTTATGTTTGATCCTCTACTCATTTTCAGCTCTCCCCTTGAAATTGTAGTTTGAATTATTTAACAATAAAAATTATTTACTGTCAAACTGAGATTTAAAATAATTTATTTTATGATTTTGGAAGTAAGTTAAAATAACAAAAAAAATATGTACAATTATAAGTTGTAACTACTTTCGCCATGACTTCCGAAGTCAAGGCCCTCTCCTGTTTCTTCATCTTCTGAAACTCTTAACCCAGTTGTTAATTTGATAATTTTTATAATAATTACAGTTCCAACAAATGACAAAAGAGCTACGGTTAATATTCCAATTGCCTGAATCATAGTTTGTTCTAAAACAGATTTTTCTAAACCTACTCCTCCAAAAAAATCAGTGGCTAAAATTCCTGCTAACAGAGTTCCTATTATACCGCCCACACCGTGAACTGCAAAAACATCCAAAGAATCGTCAATTTGAAGTTTTAACTTAACAAACCCCACGCAATAATAACAAATGCTTCCGGCTAAAATTCCTAAGATAATTGCACCCATTGGCCCAACAAATCCTGATGCCGGAGTTATGGTTGCAAGTCCCGCAATCATTCCTGTGATCATTCCTACTAAACCTGGTTTTCCATTTTTAATCCAATCAATAAACATCCAAGTGATGGTTGCCGTAGCTGCGGAAATATGTGTAACTAACATTGCCATTCCAGCATTTTCATTTGCTGCTAAAGCAGATCCTGCATTAAATCCAAACCAACCAACCCAAAGCATGCAGGCTCCAATCATCGCTAATACAGGACTGTGAGGAGGATTAAAATTTTTGGGAAAGTCTTTTCTAGATCCTAAAGAATATGCAATAACCAAAGCAGACACTCCAGCGGTAGTATGGACCACTAGCCCACCTGCAAAATCAAATACACCCATTTTTGCCAACCATCCACCACCCCATACCCAGTGAGTTGCAGGTGCGTATACCAAGATTAGCCAAAGAACCGTAAATAAAACAACTGCAGAAAATTTCATTCTTTCGACAAACGCTCCCACAATCAAAGCTGGAGTGATAATTGCAAAAGTCATTTGAAACATTACAAAAACAGTTTCTGGAATATCACCAGACAAGCTCTTGAGATTAACTGTTTTTAGAAAAATCTTATCTAAATTTCCAATATAAGAACCTTCCCCACTAAAAGAAAGGGAGTAACCTATCACAAACCAAACAACGGAAGCCAATACAGCAATAACTAAACATTGTGCTAAAACTGAAATAGTATTTTTAGATCTAACTAATCCAGCATAAAACAAAGCAAGACCTGGCAAAGTCATAAATAAGACTAAGGCTGTTGATGTTAAAATCCATGCTGTGTTTGCATTGCTCATAACAAGTAAAATAGAATGTTGAGAGAAGAGTAGTTATGTTAAATACGCATATCTTTTATGCACTCAATATATAGTCGTTACTTTGCTTCAATTTTTTGTATAGAAAACCCAGCATCTACTAGTGCCTGAAACCCACCTTTAACATGCGTAACATTATCAAATCCCATCTCCATTAATGTTTTTGTGGCCAAGGCGCTTCTCCAATTAGATCCACAAAAAAGTATTTTATTCACAGTTATTGGCATATCTTTTTTGAAATAAGGACTTTGTGGGTCTAGCCAAAATTCTAACATGCCTCTAGGCATGTGTCTTGACCCTTCAATAGTTCCTGTTTTTTGCAACTCCCTCACATCTCTAATATCAATTAAAATGCTTTTATCTAAATTTGTAAGGATTTCCTTTGCTTCTAAAGGCGTTATAATTTTTGCAATTTTTAGAGCTTCTTTAACCAAAAACTTTGTAGACTTAATTTCCATTATTAGATTATATCATAGATAAAACACGATGAGAAAAAAATTATTACATAAAGGGCAATACAATTTTTTTAAAAAATTATTTATTAAAATATCAAGAAAAATAGGATTTGAGGTTATCGACCAAAGCAGATTCTTTGTTCCAAGCAGTAATTTGAAATTAAGTGACAATCTCAGTGTATTTAATCAAAAAAATATAACTTTTCCTTTAGGAGAATTAAAGGTTACTAGAAAAATTGATAGCTTCTTAGTGATATTCAGATCTTTTACTAATGAAAATAAGTTATTAAGCCAAAATAAAAAAAGAATTTTTGAAAAAAAAAAAAAGGAATACACATACAAATCATTGCAATCTCTTTGTAATTCAATGAATGAGTGTCAAAAAAAAATTCCGAATATTAAATTTTTTTTAAAAGTTATTGATGATAACTCCTCCTCTGCTGTTGTAAGTAATCTAAAAAAAATAATAAAAAAATATAAAATAAAAAATGAAATATCCTCTTTAGACATTGCAAAGTACGAGAGTAAAATGAAATTTAAAAATAACAAGAGAATGGTCGCTCATAATGCACACATATTTGATTCAAAATTGTACGCAAAAAATTCAAATTATGACTTAATATTTTTTGTAGAAGATGATTATCTCCACCAAAACAATTCTATTACTGAAATGATTTACTCATATCAAAAACTGTCTACTATTTTAAATGATGAAATAATCTTGTGTCCTGCTGACTATCCTTATTTATACAACAACTTAGAAAATACTGTAATATTTGCTGGGCAAGATAGACACTGGAGAAAAGTTAAGGAAAGTCTTTGCACTTATTTAATATCTAAAAAATTACTATTAAAAAATTGGAAAGAATACGAAAGTATGATGACAAACAATTTTAATCCTTATGAGAAACCGCTTCATAAAATATATAAGAAATTCAATTGCTTCTCTCCAATGCCGTCACTCTCTACGCATATGACAAATGTAAATTCTATATATGGAATATCTCCATTTACGAATGTCTTAAAAATATGGAAATCAACAAGATAGAAAATTAGATTAGTAAAAACACTTGAGTTCTAAAGAATTAGTTTAAATCAAATTCATTCTTTGATATTCCCAAATAATACAAAAGTGTTGTAAGATCGTTAAATAATATTTGATTTTCTACACTGTCTTTTACAATTTGGTGGGCATGATAGCCGACCCCAAGACCAGAATTGACTAACATGCCTAAATCATTAGCCCCATCTCCAATCGCGACTACCTGGGATTTGGAAATATTTTTTTCGTCAGTTAATTTGTTTAAATAATTTAATTTTGAGTTTTTTCCTGCCGTGATTGAGACATATTCTCCAGTGAAACAATCGTCTTTAAATTCAAATTCATTACTAATAACATTTTGAAATCCTAATTGATCTCCTACAAAAGTTGAAATCGGGGCAAAACCTCCTGTCACTAGGCTGGTAATAAATCCTTTTTGATTAAGGGTTTTGACTAACACTTCAGAACCCGGGTGAAATTTAATTTTTGCTAATGCCTGATCAATTAATGATTTGGGTTTTCCTTTTAAATAATTCATTCTCGTATTTAATGTTGTCTTAATATCAATTTTACCTTCCATGGCAAGTTTACTAGTCTCATCAATGTTGCTTTCTACACCGCTAAGTTTCACTAGATCATCTAGGGTTTCATTTTCAATAATAGTAGCATCCATATCTGAAAGTAATATTTTTTTCTCTCTAGCATTTATGAGCTGAATACAAATATCTATCTTTTCTAAATAACATTTTTTTCTTAATTCATGATTTTGCTCTGAAGTCATGGATTCTAAATAAAAATCATACGCACATTCAGAAAGCTTTATTATTTTGTTGATTTCAATAGAAAGAGTGTTTTGAAAATACTTGGATAAATCCTCTATAGCTAGTGAGTTCGAATATACAAGTGTAACAACTTGATCTTTATTGGTCATCAAAACTTAGGTATTTAGCCTGAATAACTAATGGGATCTTTTTAATATTCTCTATTACTGTTTCTTCAATTTTACTATCCGTCGAAATAAGCGCTACAGCTTCTCCACCGTAGTTCTTCCTTCCTAGATTGAAAGTTCCAATATTAATTTTGTTATCTGCTAACACTTTTGATAAATCACGAATAAAACCAGGTTTGTCTTCATTGCTAATATATAAGTTATGCACTGAAAGTCCTGCATCAATCTCTATTCCTTTTACCTCTACTATTCTTGGCTTGCTAGCAAACAAAGTTCCTGAAACAGATCTATTTTGCTTGTCAGTAGTTACTGTCAGCTTAATGCATGTTTGGTATTCAGATTGTTTTTGATGCTTCACTTCTGAAATTTCAATAGATTTACTTTTAGCAACTAAAATAGAATTAATGATGTTAATATTATCCATCGTAGGCTTGAGTAGCGAATAAATAATGGTCTGCAAAAGTGGCTGAGTGTTAATTTCGGATGCCTGGCCTTCAAATTCCACTTGAATAGATTTGATGGCATTTTCAGTTAATTGCCCAGCAAACCCTCCTAGTTGTGAACATAAAGATAGGTAAGGCTTCACAGAGGTATATTCTTTTGCCGTCAAGGAGAAAGTATTTACCGCATTCATAATAGCCCCTGTTTTTAAATAATCACTTATTTGTTCTGCAATTTGCAAAGCAACTTTTTCTTGAGCTTCTGTAGTTGAGGCTCCTAAATGAGGTGTTAAAATAAGGTTTTTAGTTCCAAGTAAAGTGCTATCTTTAGGAGGTTCGTTCACAAACACATCTAGAGCAGCGCTAGCAACGTGTCCCGATTCTAAATTTTCCTTCAAAGCATCTTCATCTACCAAGCCACCTCTTGCACAATTCACAATTCGTACGCCTTTTTTCATTTTAGAAAAAGAATCTTTGCCAATAATGTTTTTTGTTTTTTCTGTAAGGGGAGTATGCAAAGTAATAAAATCAGATCTTTTAAACAAATCATCTAAGGATACTTTTTCTATACCCAGCTCCTCTGCTTTCTTGTCTTGCAAGAAAGGGTCAAATGCTAACACTTTAAACTGTAAACCCAAAGCACGATGAGCAACTATAGATCCTATGTTTCCACATCCTATTACTCCTAAATATTTACCTGTAACTTCAATTCCTTTGATGGAAGATTTTTCCCATTTTCCTTCATGAGTAGTTTGGCTAGCAAAAGGAATTTGTCTGGCAGTAGACAAAAGTAAAGTGATAGCGTGTTCCGCAGTAGTAATAGAATTTCCAAATGGTGTATTCATAACTACTTTGCCATTATTAGTGGCAGCCTCTAAATCAATATTATCAACCCCAATACCTGCTCTACCAATTACTTTTAATTTTTTACAAGACTCGATTACTTTTTTAGTAGCTTTCGTGGCTGAACGAACCACTAATCCATCATAATCTTGTAGCTCTTCAATGAGAGCAGATTCATCTAAGCCATTTTTAACAATAGCTTCGATGCCGTTATCAGAAAAAATTCTGACTGCTTCTTCACTCAATTTATCTGCTATTAAAACTTTAAACATTTTATTCTTTTATACTTTGGTAACCCCATTCAATCCACGGCAATAAGGTCTCAATATCAGAAGATTCTACCGTAGCACCTCCCCATATTCTAAACCCAGGTGGCGCTGTTCGGTATGCATTAATATCAAAGGCAACTTGCTCTTTGTCTAAAAGACTGTTTATTTCTTTTATTTTTAATTGCTGTTGATCTTCTGGTAATTCTAAAAACCAAGAGTCTGTAATTTTTAAACAAATACTTGTTGAGGAAAGAGTTGAAGAATCTTTTGCTAAAAAATCAATCCAGTCTTTTGATTCAACCCATGTTTTAACTACTTGCAAATTTGATTGTGACTTATCAATAGAGCCCTTACTTCCTCCAATAGATTGAATCCAATTTAAAGCATCAATCGCATCTTCTACACAGAGCATAGAAGGAGTATTGATCGTTTCTCCCTTAAAAATACCCTCAATTACTTTCATATTGTTGGCTAATCTAAATATTTTAGGAATAGGCCAGGTAGGTTGATACTCAGATAGTCGCTCTAAAGCTTTTGGAGATAACGCTATCATTCCATGAGCAGCTTCTCCGCCTAAAACTTTTTGCCAAGACCAAGTTATCACATCTAATTTATGCCAATCCATATCCATAGCAAAGACTGCGGACGTAGCATCACAAATAGTTAAACCTTTTCTATTGTCAGGTATCCAATCTCCATTTGGCAAACAGACTCCAGAAGTAGTTCCATTCCAATTAAAGACGATATCATTATCAAAATTAATTTTTTGAAAGTCTGGTAACTCGCCGTAGGCTGCTTTGTGTATGCTTAGGTTTTTTATTTTTAGCTGTTCTTTAATATCTTTTGCCCAATCATTTCCGAAACTCTCCCAAACCAAAGTCTCCACTCCAGTTTTTCCAAGCAAAGACCACATGGCAGACTCAATTGCTCCTGTGTCTGAACCAGCTACAATTCCTACTTTGTAATCTCTAGGTAAATTTAAAATTTCTTTACTAAGACTAATTACTTCTGCCAATCTCTGCTTAGGAAGTTTTGCTCTATGCGATCTTCCTAAAGAATCTGTTTTTAAATTTTGAATATCCCATCCTGGACGCTTTGCACAGGGGCCTGATGAGAAGTTAGGGTTATTTGGTTTGGTTGTTGGTTTATCAATCATATTCGTAATAAAAAATCGGTGCAACTATATTTAGTTACACCGATTTATAAATGTAAAAGTTTTTTTAAGCGGCTACTTTTAAAGGGATCCCGTGTTTAATAGAAACACCTGATAAAAAGTTCCACATAAATTTAGCGGTAGTCAAAGCAGCAGTTTCTGCTTTTTTTTGCTCAGCTTCAGTTAGTTCGTTAAGAAGTTTTTCACACTCTTGTCTATGAACTACGTCAGCACCTTTATGAACTTCAAAAAACATCAAACCTTCTTCGGTAGTAACTCCGTAATGTTTTTTTAATCCTTGGATTTTTGTTTCTGCAATTTCAGGAACTTGTCTTTCGTAAGTAAAAAAGGAACCTAAGCCTTCTGCATAACTAGATCTTGCTTGTTTGAAAAAATTTTCAATCATTTCAGAAGTGAATTTTTCTTGTGGTTTAGTTTCAATCTCTTTTGAATCGGCACCCATTGCTAATGCAAAATTTTTCCACAATTTAGGATGATCGTTTTCTCTATCTTCCTCTTCGTTTAAATTTTCTAACAAAATTTTTCTTTGTTCAATGTCTTCGCATAGTGAATGCGTAGCACTGATATATCGAGGGAATGCTTTTACATGCTGATAGTATTGCTCAGCATAGTCCTTGATAATTTCTCTAGTTAATTTTCCTTCATTCCATGCTTGATAGAATGGGTGTTTTAATAAGTGGTACTCATCCAATTTCTCGTTTAGTGCTTTTGAAAACATTTGTATTCTCCTGTGTTTATTCGGTTATTAAATTTATAGAATTTTCGTCCGTATAATCAATACATTTAAAAAGGATACTAACAGGCAAAAAAAACAGCCTTAAAATCTAATTTAAGGCTGTTTTTTAATAAAAAAATTATCCTTGTTTATTGAACATTTCTTTTAAAGCTTTTGCAGGCAAAAACTTAACTTTTTGAGATGCTGAAATTTGGATAGTTTCACCTGTTCTAGGGTTTCTACCTTGTCTAGCTTTTCTTTTTGCTACTTTATAAGTACCAAAACCAGCTATTTTAACATTATCGTCGTTTTTTAATGCATCTAAGATGATGTTTGTTATTCCATCAAATGTTCTTTCTGCATCTGCCTTGCTAAGATTCATACTTGCTGAAATTTTAGCTATCAATTGTTTTTTGTTCATTTTGTTGACCTTTCGATTCGTTATATTTTTAATATGATTAAAAAACCCCTAAAATCAATGAAAATATAGTGTTTGAAATATAAATAAACACAACCTGTGGTGATAACTTAAAAAAAATGGCGTTTTATATAGGTTTTTTAAAAAAGTCCTAATCCTTTTAAATCGTTAAAAGTGGCAAAAAACATCAGTGTAAACAACAGAAAGAACCCAAATCTATAAAAATATTCCTGTATTTTTTCACTAAGAGGCTTTCCTCTTGCAAATTCTATCAAGTAAAAAAACAAATGTCCGCCGTCTAACAAAGGTATAGGGAACAAATTAATCAGCCCAAGACTTATGGAAATATATGCCATAATCGATAAAAATGGGAAAAACCCATAGTCTGCGACTTGTCCTGTAATTTGAGCTATTTTTATAGGTCCACCTAATTGATCTGGACTTGCAGAGCCGCCTATTACATTTCCCAAATAGCTTAGTGTTAAAGTTATGGTTTTATAAGTTTCTTTAAAAGCATAGTAAATCGCTTTAGCGGGACCAAGCTGCTGTCTGTCCATTTTATTATTTAAAGGCGCAATTTTTATACCAATCATTTTTCTTTGAGATTTATTTCCCAATGAATCAGTTCCTGATTTAACAATCGGTATAATCTCAAATTTTAATAATTTAGAATTTCTTGTAACCTCCAATTGAATTACATCATCAGCACCTGGCATATTAATCAATGCTGATACCTCATTGATGCTTTCTATTTTTGTACCATTGATAAAAGAAATTTGATCACCAGCCTTTAGACCCGCTGATGCAGCTGGACTTTCTTTTTGCACCTCCTGAATAATTGGAATGGAGCTATCCTTGCCCTTGATCATAAAGATTAAGGAAAAAATAAAAATTGCTAATATAAAATTAGCAATTGGTCCTGCAGCCACGATAATGGCTCTTTGGTAGAGAGGCTTGTTTGCTAATAGTTTGTGGTGGTCCTTAGAATTAACTTCACTTGATTTTGAGGGTTTGCTTGCAGCATTACTATCTCCAAAAAATTTTACATATCCCCCAAGTGGAATAAGGCAAACTTTCCATCTAGTCCCGTCTTTATCAAACCAGCCAAATAATTCTTTTCCAAACCCAATAGAGAAATCGGTTACTGTAACTTTGTATTTTTTTGCAAAATAATAATGTCCATACTCATGGATAAAAACTACCACTGATATTAGTAAGATAAAATAAAAAGCGCTTTGTAAGAATGAAATCATTTATAGTTAGATAGATATAATTAAATAAAGACCAATGCAAAGTATTATTAGTCCAGAGACTATATTAATTCTTCTAACGAACAAATTGCTTAAATATTTTTTAAAACTTAAGCTAATGTTAACTAAAATAACCCACCACAACATGGACCCTGAAAAAATACCCAGAACTAATATACTTGAATGAATAAAGTTAATTTCTTGAAATAAATAATTAATATTAGAAAGAGCTGCTACAAAGGCAATCATCGTTATGGGATTACTGAGAGTGATTAAAAAAGTAGAAATAAAATCTTTTATATTAGTCTCGTGTGTTACTAGAACAGTCTCAGAGGAAGATTTTTTTCCTATCATCATTCTAGCTCCAATAAATATAATACAAAGGCCTCCTGCCAATCTTAGCACTGGTTGATTAACCAGGGCCTGTCCTGAAATAGCAGTTAAGCTATAAATCGCAATAAGCCCGTAGATAAGATCCGCTGTAGCAGCTCCTAAACCAGAAAAATATCCTGATATTTTTCCGTATTGTAAAGTTCGGTTGATACATATCATGGCTATTGCCCCGACAGGCAGTGCCACTAAAAAGCCCACTAACAAACCCGATAAGTAAGTAATCAAATTATCTCCTCTTATAGAAGCTTACTGTACTTTAATAATTTTTTGAATTTTTTTTTAAATCTAAATGGCTGAAGGACCAGTTTCGCCTGTACGAATTCTAATTACTTTAGATAAGTCTGTTACAAAAATCTTTCCGTCCCCTATTTGATCTGTTTTAGTAGCCAACTGTATTGCGTTAATAACAGATTCTAACTCTTCATCTTTAACTGCAATTTCTAATTTTGACTTTGGTAAAAAAGAAACCTCAATTTCTGTTCCTCTATAAACTTCTTTATGACCTTTTTGACGACCAAAGCCCTTTACTTCAGTAAGAGTGATGCCTGAAATACCAACTTTAGAAAGTTCGTTTTTAACACCCTCTACTTTGTTTGGTTTAATGATAGCAGTAATTAGTTTCATAATTATTAATTATATTAAATGATTTTTAATATCTGCGCAATCGGTGAATATCTAAAATTCCCATTGTTTAATCTTACTAAAAATAAAATCTCTAAAAGCTTTAACTCTAGCAACGTTTTTCAAAGACTGTGGATAAACAAAATGAGCTTCATATTTAGGACCACTTATTTCTGGTAGCACCTTCACTAGCCCTGGTTTTCCTGTTGCCATATAATCTGGTAATGCAGCAAGACCAACACCACTTTCCACAGCTAACAATAATGAATAAATATTATTCACTTTCATGACTGCTTTTCTTTTTGATTTAGTTCCTACTTTTAAGATCCACTCTTTTTGAGAAAGGGGTGAAGGTGTTCCTCGTCCGTAAGTAATTAATTTATGTTTATCTAATTCTTTTCCTGTTCTAGGCACTCCATGTTTTTCTAAATATTTTGAAGAACTATAAATATGGTAATTAATATTAATTATTTTTTTTTGAATATAATTAAGTTGCTTTGGTTGTCTCATCCAAATGGCAACATCTGCTTCTCTTGTACTTAAATCCAGTTCTTGATCAGTCACAATCAACTCCACTTCAATATCAGGATTTTTTTCCATGAATTCTTGAATTCTAGGTGTGAGCCAGATTCCACCAAATCCAACCACTGTTGTGACTACAATTTTACCAGATGGCTTATGCTTTTCATCCATCAAATCAGATTCTACATCTTTGATTTTAGAAATAACTTCATTGGCAGTTTTATAAAGAAGTTCACCATTGTCTGTTAAGGACAAGCCTCTTGCGTGTCTTTCAAACAAGGTACATTTAAGTTCATGTTCTAAAGATTGTATTTGTCTACTAATTGCCGACTGACTTAAATGAAGAACCTCAGCAGCTTTTGTGAAGCTAGTTGCTTGCGTTACTGCATGAAATATTTTTAATTTATCCCAATCCATTGTTACTGATTCACATCCACTACAACTCTTCCAGATATTTCTCCTTTAAGAATCTTGGAAGATGATTGAAGAAGGTCTTCCAATGACCATACCTCTGTTGCTTCATGTAATTTTTTAAAATCAATAAGGTCTTTTGCTTGAGACCAAACAAACTCTCTTCTTTTAGAAGAGCACATAACTGAATCAATACCCCATAATTTTACACCTCTAATAATAAAAGGCATGACTGTAGTGTCCAATTTATAATTGCTTGCTAAACCGCAAGCTGCAACGATTCCATTGGGTCTAGTTTGAGAAAGCGCTCTAGATAAAATTTTTCCTCCTGCAGTATCCACCACCCCATCCCACAAAGCCGCTTCTAATGGTTTAGATTCTTGATCCATTTCAGATCGATCTATCACCTCACTTGCACCCAACCCCTTTAAAAAATCAGCCTTATCTTTTTTTCCAGTAACACCAGTCACATTATAACCCATCTTAGCCAAAGCCATCACAGCAACGCTACCTACCCCGCCTGTTGCTCCGGTAACTAGTACATCTTTAATGGGATCTCCCAATAAAATAGATTCTCTTGCTTGAATTGCAAAAGCACAAAGAAGTGCTGTAAAGCCAGCCGTTCCTAAAGCCATGGCATCTTTGTTTGAAAGTCCCTCAGGTGTCTTTACTAAAAACTTACTTTTTACTTTCGCGTATTGGGAATAGCCACCATAATAAATTTCACCTACCCTCCAGCCAGTAAGGATAACTTTATCTCCAGCTTTAAATTTTGAATCGGAGCTCTGCTCTACTGTTCCTGCAAAATCAATGCCCGGAATATGAGGATAGTCCTTAACCAGTCTACCACCATTTTTTAAAATCATTCCATCTTTATAATTAAGACTAGAATAATCTACTTTTACAGTTACCTCGTCCTCTTTTAAAAAAGAAAGATCAATTTCTTGCAAATTTCTTGTAAAGTTTTCCCCTTCTTGATTCACTACAATAGCTTTAAATTTATTCATCAATACTCCCATTTAGCTTTTTGTTTTCTTTTTCGTTAAACACAAACAATCGTTCTGTATCTAAATTAGCATCTTCTGTTAGTACAAAGCAAATATTGCTGTATCCACAGATGACATAGCCTACTTCTGGCTTGATAGTATAATATACGCGTGGATGATCTAGCTCGGTTACAACATGCGTAGTATCAACAAATATTTTTTTTAGATGACTAAACTTATCTGGTACAGCAATCATAATGATTAATCTTTTATGTAAGATAAAAATCTTTTTTGAAGATTTTGACTGTCGCGAAATACTCCTGTGAAATAGTTGGTGATGGTAGTTGCTCCTTCTTTTCTAACTCCTCGTGTGGTCATGCATTGATGCTCCGCATCTATACTCACTGCCGATCCATGAGATTTCAAGCCTTTGTAAATCGAGTTGGCAATTTGCATGGTTAAGCGTTCTTGAGTTTGCAACCTTCTAGCATACGCATCTACTACTCTCGCAAGCTTACTTAAGCCTACTACTTTTTCAGAAGGAACATAGGCAACATGTGCAGTTCCAATAATAGGAGCCATATGATGTTCACAATGACTATGGATGGAAATGTTTTTTTGAATCACCATGTCATCATAGCCTTCCACATCTCCAAAAGTTTTTGCTAGATAGTCGTCAGGATTGATTAGATAGCCTCCAAAATACTCCTGAAATGCTTTAATTACTCTTTTTGGAGTCTCTACCAAACCTTCTCTATCTGGGTTCTCTCCAACAAATTTTAATATAGTTTTAATGGCTTTTTCAGCCTCGTCTTTAGAAATTTTTTCTAAAATTTTATCTTTTATGTCTGTTACGTTTTTCATTATTTTGTAAAATCAACTTATAATATATATGTATTTTTGAAAATGGTTATATTGTCTTAAAATGTTTAAAGAAAGAAAATCCGTAGAAGAAGTTGAGGAAGGTAAGTTTTTATCACCCAAGTTTGACGAGAAAGGCTTAATTCCCGTTATTACCACTGATGTCAAAACTAAAGAAATTTTAATGCACGGCTACATGAATGAAGAGGCTTTAAAAAAAACTATTCAAACAAAAGAGGCACACTACTGGAGCAGATCTAGACAAAGTATTTGGCACAAGGGAAAAACAAGTGGCTTTGTTCAAAAAGTTCAATCTATCAGGATAGATGATGATCAAGATGCAGTATGGATATCTGTTGATATAGGTGATGGTGCAAGTTGCCACGTGGGATACAACTCCTGTTTTTATAGATCGATACCTTTAAACGAGAGCAAAGATCCTATTGAAATGAAATTTGAAGAAACTGAAAAAAAATTTGATCCAGAAGTTATTTATAAAGGACAGCCAAATCCAACCAAATTATGAGTTTAAAAATATTAAGTCCTTTTGGACCTAAGATGGCAAAGCTATCATTGCCAAAATCATTAGTAGTTAAAATTAACCAAGAAGTAGATAAAATTATAACAAGTAATATCTTATCTAAAAAATATAATTATTCTAAAAAATTAGCTGGTGAAGTAGAGCAGGAAATAGAACTGCCTAATCTATTTGTAAATAAATTTATTAAAAAATTTTTTGAAATTAATATTAAATCTTTTGTAAAAGATGTAACTGGCAAAACCGCTAAACAGGTTAAATTAAAAAATTTCTGGGTGGTTCGTCAGTTTGCTAATGATTATAACCCTATTCACTTTCATGATGGAGACATTTCGGGTGTTGGGTATTTAAAGCTTCCCAAAAACTTTAGTAAAAGTAAGAAAAAATATTCCACGAATGGCTCTATTGATTTTGTACATGGGAGCCGGATGTTTTTAAACAAGAGCATTCTCAATCACAAGCCTAAGGTGGGAGATCTTTTATTTTTTCCAAACTACTTAATGCATACTGCCTATCCTTTTTCGGTGGAGGGTGAGAGACGCTCTTTTTCTTTTAATGCAGAAATAGATAAATCTATATCAAAAATTTTTCATGGATAATTCCAATAAACAAAAAAACGTACTAGGTGAAGATTTAGAATCCTGCTCTATGGATCCGGTAACGGGTTGGTATCGTGATGGATGTTGCAACACAGATGAAAATGATAATGGAACTCACACTGTCTGTGCAAAAGTTACTGATGATTTTTTGCAGTGGTTAAAAGAGAATGGTAATGATTTAATTACACCGAGACCTGAACACAACTTTGATGGTTTGAAAAAAGGTGATAACTGGTGCGTTTGTGCTGACTGGTATGCAAGAGCAGTAAAGGCGGGTCATCCCTGTAAGGTGTATATTAGAAGCACCAACATCAAGACTTTGCAACACATTGGCCTTGATACTTTAAAAAAGAATGCAATCGACTTAGCGTAAAACCATGGCAATCCAAAAAGTTATTTTTGATGTCGGTCAGGTATTGGTAAAATTCAATCCACGTAATCTATTTATTAAAATTCTTAAAGATGAAGAAAAAGTAGATTTTTTTTTAAAAAATATTTGTACTTGGGAGTGGCATATTCAACAAGATTTGATTTATGACACCTCCAAAGCAGCAGAGCCAGTAATAAAAAAGCATCCAGAATACAAAGAGGCAATAGAGGCTTTTTATGGAAGATTCCTAGAAATGATAGATAGCGTTCACCAGGAAAATGTTGATCTAGCTTTAAAACTCAAGCAAAAAGGCTATCCAATCTACTTGCTTAGCAATTTTCCAGGAGATCAGTTTGAAAAATATAGATTGCAAAATAGTTTTCTAGATGAATTTGATGATAGAATTATCTCAGGTGATGTTGGCTTAGCCAAGCCAGATATTAAAATTTATCAGCTTGCGATAAAAAAATTTAATCTTAACCCTGAAGAATCTTTATTTATTGATGATAAAATTGAAAACACTAAAGGGGCTGAACAGGCAGGGATAAAAACTGCTCAACTACAAAAACCAGAAGATTTAGACAAAGAAATAAGAAAATTTATTGATTTGTAATAAAAAAATGATCTTTTTTAAAAGATACGCACAATCTATTTTTTTGTTGTAAATTGCCTGTGAAATTAGTTATAAAGACTTAATGATTGAATTTTTAAATATGGGTGGACATGCTATCTTTGTATGGAGCTCTTACGCTATAGCATTAGGTTTAACATCTATTCTTTTTTACAAAACTACAAAAGAATATTCTAAACTTGCAACTAGTCTCGAAAAGAAAACTAGTAGACAAGCAGAAGTTCAATCTTTACCTCAAGAAATTTAAATTTTTTTTAACCTAGCAATATGCTTAGGTGTAATCTCACAACATCCACCCAATATAGTCGCCCCTGCTTTGTGTATTTTTTTTGATATTGAATAAAAAGTAGCAGGAGTTAAGTCTTTTCTTTTTCCAAGTTTTACATTGGGGTTGTTTGAGTCTGGCTTCCATCCAGCAGGAATGTGCTGAAAGGCATTAATCTTAAAACCAAAAGGTATTTTTATCTTTAAAATTTTTTTTACAAGAGGCTTCAAGTGTTCTAAAGATACACATGCAACTACAACACCCAATGGATTTAATTTTGAAAGTTTTTTAACCACAGAAACAAAATCCTCTCCTGAAGGTAATTTTTCTCCCTCTCGAATATGAATTCCTACCAAGAAATCTTTCTTTAATGGCGCGATGGCTTTGATTGCTATTTCACACTCCTCAAAACTACTCATGACATCTAGATAAAAAAAATCAACATAAGGGTTGAGAATTTTTGCTTGCTCATAAAAATATCTCTTGATTAAATTCAAATCAGTTCCCATATCTGAAAAATAAGTAAAATGTTGTGGTGGTAAGCTTCCAGCTATCAAAACTTTTTTTTTCGATTTTAGCACTGCTCTTTTTGCTAAAATTCCTGCTGTTTTATTTGCAGACTTAAATTTGGAAAGCACTCCATTCTCTATCATTCTTCTTTTTCTGCTCCCAAAACTGTTGGTTACAATAACTTCCGCTCCTGCTTTAATAAAATCTAGATGGGTATCAACTATTATTTTGTGATACTTTTTGTGAAGTAATGCTGTTGCTCCCCATAGAGTTCCTTCTGGCTTTACTCCCCTATTTAATAATTCCTGGCCCATTCCTCCATCAAGAATTCTAGTAGTTTTGAAGAAATTTTTATCCAAAATAATTTGCCGATAAAGTTAACGTAAATTTTAAAAAATAATAAATACTGTCGCTAAAACCCATTATATTTTTTTATTTAAAAATCTATACTAAATTATTGATAGGTTAATTTTTTTTAGATACTTTAGGTTACTATCCAATTCACACTATAACATCCTTGAATATTACGAATGTATTGCATTTAAAATCAAATACTCGTGTGATTTCTATGCTTGTAGGAGTTATGCAATTCTATTTTCTTCAAAGTTTTTATTTAATTTTGATGAAATAGTTCGTGTATTTTTTTTATTCCATTCGTCAAAAGATTTTAATATTGGCATAGCTGAAAGTCCAAATTCAGTTAAAGAATACTCAACTTTTGGAGGAACTACTTGATAAACTTTTCTATTAACTATTCCATCTATTTC
>Ga0307986_10001536_pt1 | contig 16756 bp, 16 predicted proteins | sample EllFjometageno82_FD_203170 | JGI IMG/M metagenome (GOLD analysis project Ga0307986, IMG submission 203170) | Marine microbial communities from Ellis Fjord, Antarctic Ocean - #82 | ecosystem: Environmental > Aquatic > Marine > Unclassified | place: Southern Ocean | collected 2014-10-09
ATGGAATCAAAATTAGTTTTTTAGGTGACTCAATAGGGAGACCACTAGAAAGTGCAACTGGTTTTAAATTTTTATCTGTTTTATAAAGTAATTGATCCACTGATCCATGCCAGCCTCCAGTTACTAAAGCAATTTTAGACTTACCATTTAAGGCTCTTGCTAATCTTAAAGATTTTAAAACAGCCTCTGTACCAGAATTACAAAATATTATTTTTTCAGCATTCGGTATTATTTTTTTAATATTTCTAGAAAATATTTTAGCATGAATATTTGGTGCAGCTAAATTCGAAACTTTTTTAGATATAAATTTTGCTATACTTTGTCTAAATATTTTATGGTTATGACCTAATAATATTGAACCTGCACACATGGATAAATCAATAAATTTTTTATTTTTTGTAAAAATTTTTTCATCTTGTCCCCTAAAAAATAAATCAGTATTATTTTCATACCCTTCGTTTAAAATTAAATTAGACATGTTTTTTAAATACATTAAACTTATAATAATACAAGGGGCACTTAGGGTACTTTTGCTCCAAAAGGTCCTCAATCATTTTGTAAAGCAATACCTATTTGACTTAATCAAAAATTATTTCAAAAAAAATTTTTATTTAATAAGTTAAAAGAACATGATGATAGTTTTAAAGATCAGGATAATTTTTTTTTTTCTGAACATCACTCTCCTTGATCATAAATCTTACCATTGTTCTTGCTTTAACTATTATTCTAAATGTTATCATTTTAAGGGATTTTTCGTACAATTTCATAGTTTTATGGTTAATTATATATGTTGATTTAGAAGTTTAGTTAAAATAAATATATATCAACAAATATAATACCAATAAAAATGAATCCATTAAAAATTTACTTATGTGACCTTACTCATGAAACTGTTATTTTAGTTTCAGATACTATACCTTTAAATGTAGGGTATATTGGAGCTTATGCAAAAAAAATGTTTGGAGATAAAATTGAAATTTCTCTTTTTAAGTACGCAGATAAATTAATTGAAGCTGTTAAAAATGATCCACCTGATGTTTTGGCTCTTAGTAATTATTCTTGGAATAGTCTTCTTTCAGAAAGAGCAGCCGAAATTGCTAAGTCAATAAATCCAAAAATAGTAACTATACAAGGTGGACCAAATTTTCCACATGCTTCTAATTTACAATTAGAGTTTTTAAAAAAAAGACCTAGCACAAACTTTCATGTGATGTTTGAAGGTGAAGCTTCATTTTCAAATATTATAGATAGAGTTTTAAAAGATAGAAATAATGAACAAGAATTATTTGACGAACCAATTAATGGCTCAGTATTCATTCATCCAAATAAAGAAAAGGGTTTAATTAAGGGTACTAAATCTCAAGAAAGAATTAAATTTCTCGATGATATTCCCTCACCTTATTTAAATGGAATGTTAGATGAGTTTTTTGATGGTCGATTATCTCCATTTATTGAAACTAATCGTGGCTGTCCTTTTAAATGTTCTTTCTGCCATACCGGCAATGATTATTTTCAAAAAATTCATATGTTTTCAATGGAAAGAATTAGAGAAGAGTTTGAATATATGGCAGTGAGAGCTGCTGAGCAGAAAAATACAATTTTACATTTAGCTGATGTTAATTTTGGGATGTTTCCCCGTGATCGAGAGGTAGCCTCAATTATTGTAGAAATGAGAGAAAAATATAATTGGCCTACATCAATTTGTGGTTCTACTGGAAAAAATAATAAGGAGAGAATAATTGATATCACTTCTGTTTTTGGAGATTCTTTTGAAGTTTCAATGGCAACTCAATCAATGGATGGACAAGTTTTAGAAAATGTTAAGAGATCAAATATTCAACTTGATCACTTTAGAGAAATTAATAAACACCTTAAAAAAATTGGTAGAGTAACAAGTGGAGATATAATTATTGGTCTTCCAGGTGAAACTAAAGAAAGTTTTATTAAAGGAGCGCTTGAGTTACTTGACTCTGGCATTCAAAGAATTGTGATTTATAGTCTAATGATGCTTTATGGAACGGAGTTTAAAGATCCTGGATATCGTTCAAAATTTGATATGAGAGGAAAATATAGAATTATTCCCTTAAATTGTGGAGAGTATGATGGTGAAAAAATTTTTGATTATGAAGAAGTTTGTGTTGAAACTAAAGATATGTCATTTGATGACTATGTATATATTAGAAAATTCTCATTAATTGCAGAGATTATGTTTAACAATCAGATTTTTAATGTTTTTTTTAAATATGCATTATCAGAAGGTGTAAAAAATTCTGAATTTATATATTCAGCTTTAGAGAATATAGAAAATTCACCTAAAAAATTACTAGAGCTTTTCAATGAGTTTTCTAGCGAAGCTAGCGGTGAGTGCTGGGATTCAGAAGAGGAAATGGTTAAGCATTACAAGCAAGATGAAAATTATAAAAAACTTGTTAAAGGTCAAGAAGGTGGAAATTTAATGTACAAATATAAATCACGTAACTTGGTGGAGGCTATGCCCGAATGGATGGAATACCTGACCTTTATATTAAAAAAATGTATAAATAACAAAAACTCAAAAATTACTAAGGGAGATCTAAAAATAAAAAATCATGAGATAAATGTGTTAGCTGAATACCACAAAAATAAAACTTGGAAATTCCTTGAAGATACAAAAGATGAAACTTTGATAATGAAAAGTGACTATAATTTTGTGTCGTGGTTGGATGCCCCAGAGAACACACCTTTGAGTAATTTCAAAGCAAATTCTCAAATAGAATATTTTTTTGGATTAACTGATAGGCAAAAAAAAGAAAAAAAAGATATGTTTAGGAGGTATGGAACTGATTTTAATGCTCTTTCAAAAATTGTAGTACGTATTAAACCTCAAAATTGGTTAAGAAGTGTGGGTACCGAACGAGCTTATGTAAAAGATAAAATGGATACTAAGTTAAGCCAAGATAAATACTCATTAAGCAATTAATTTATCAAATTAAATTTATATATAATTAAAATAAATCTAAAAAAATTATTTAGATTGTTAAGATTATTTTAATCTAGTTCAAATTTTTTTGAGTAATTTTTTTCAATGATATGTCTTGATTTTTTTTTAAAGAAATATTTTCTTTACAGATTTTACTATTTCACTAGCTAATTGATTGTTAGAGTTTCTATTAGGATAAAGAGATAATTATAAGAAATTTAACAAAAAACCTTTAGATTTTACTTTTATAAAATGTTTGAAGCTAGATAAGATCGTAAAATTTCAATTTTTTTTGAGATATTATTTTATTTAGGCACTTTTGGGTAATAAATACTTTACAGTTCAATTTTTGAAATATATGTTCAATAGTTGAACAAATGAAAAAAAATAGCCAAGATTATTTTGAGATATTAAGAAAAATATCAAAAAAACCTAAGGTAAGTCAGAGAGTGCTTGCTGAAGAACTTGGGTTTAGCTTAGGTAAGTTAAATTATTGCATTAAAGAATTGCAAAAAAAAGGTTTAATTAAAATAAAAAATTTTAAAAAAAATGAGAAAAAAATTAATTATTTTTATGTATTAACACCTCTGGGAATATCAAAAAAAACAAAGCTTGCACTTAAGTTTATAAAAAAAACTATGAGGCAATATGATGATTTGATATTAGAGGAAGATTTAAAGATAACTAACAATCTTGGAGCTGGTCATAGTAATATTGGTATAGGTCATAATAGTAATGGTTATGAGATTGCAATAGAAGATAAAGTTGAAGAAAATAAAAATAGAACCAAGCCACTTTTTAAAACTATAGCGATAAATCTTAAAAGAAGAAGTGTTAAAGTTAATGATATTTTGTCTACCTTTAAGGGAAAACCAATACCCAGCTGGATTGAGCTGAGCTTAATAGATGTTTGTAATAGAACTTGTTCTTTCTGTCCAAAATCAGATCCAAAAATTGCACCAGACACACATCAAAAAATGCAACTATCATTAATAGATAAATTGTGTAATGAATTAAGAGAAATAGAATACAAAGGTTCAGTTGTTTTATGTGGTTATGGTGAACCTCTTTTACACAAAGATATAAATATTATTGCTAAAAAATTATCAGAAGTTGCTTTTGTAGAAATTGTAACTAATGGAGACCCACTAACATCAAAAAAAATTAGAGAGCTTTATGCAAATAATGCAAATAAACTATTAATAAGCATGTATGATGGAAAACATCAAATTGATAAATTTAATAAAATGGTAAAAGATTCAGGTGTGCCGGCTGACTTTGTAATACTTAGAGATAGATGGCATGGTTCTGAAGAAGACTATGGACTTAAATTAACAAATAGAACAGGTACTATTTCTATTGGGAACCAAGAAGAAGTTGGCAAATATACAAAATGTTTTTATCCTTCATACCAATTTTTAATTGATTGGAATGGTGACATATTTTTATGCCCACAAGATTGGCAAAGAAGAGTAACGATGGGAAATATGATGCAAGAACATATATTTAAAATTTGGGATGGAAAAATAATGAATAAATTCAGAAAAAATTTAATTGATGGGAAGAGAAATGATAATCCATGCAAGATGTGTAATGCAGAAGGGACTTTACTTGGTATTAAGCATGCAAAAAAATGGAAAGAACTATATATAAACTAATTTTTTTAATATTATATAATTCTGCTGTACTGATTTGGAATATAATTTTTAATTTTATTTCTCTTAGCTAACTGAAAAATCCATCTTGGATTTCTTACAATTATCCTAGCAATTGTAATAAAATCAATTTTTTTACTTTTTACAATACTTTCTGACACTTTATGTTTGGTTATCATCCCACTTGTTGTAGTTACTATTTTAGATTGTTTTTTAATTTTTTCAGCCATATTAACTCTAAAAGCTTCCTTTTGTTTCATCTTAGTAAATGGCAAAATACCACCACTTGAAATTGAAACATAATCAAAACCAATTTTTTTTAAATTTTTAGATAAAGCAATTGCATCATTAATAGATGAGCCACCTTTTAAATGATCTGTACCTGTAATACGTGCGCCCAAAATTTTATTACGTGGCCAAACTTTTCTGACTTCTTTTGCTATTTCATCTAAAAGTCTAGATCTATTCATAAAACTACCACCATACTCATCAATTCTTTTATTAGAAATTGGTGAAAAAAATTGATGTAATAAATAACCGTGTGCCATATGGATTTCCAGACAATCAAAATCAATTCTATTAGCTCTAATTGCTGTATTTTTAAACTTTTGTATAATCTTTTTAATTTGTGATTTTGTCATTTCACCAGGCTTAGGCCACCCTTTATCCCTTGAAATCGCTGAAGCAGATATCGTTTTCCAGGATCTTTTTTTAGGCAGTGGATAATTATGTTTTATCCAAGGTTCGTAGCTTGAACCTTTTCTACCAGAATGAGAAATCTGAATACCATATTTGACATCATTTTTAGATTTAAGAAATTTAATCAACTTTTTTAAATTTTTTTCATGAGTAGCGTTGTATAGGCACATGTCAGCATCTGATATTCGTCCCTGCTTATCTACAGCGGTTGATTCAAGTAAAATCATACTAGCACCTGTAGTAGATAAATTTTGTAAATGTTCATAATGCCAATTTGATGGACTTCCATTCTGAGATGAATATTGACACATTGGAGAAACAACAATACGATTTTTTAAATTAACACTATTTATTTTTAAATTTTTAAATATCATTTTTTTTAGTAACAATAAATTCATTGTGAGGATGAAAAATAGCATCAGGATATGACCAGTACGTTTCAATAAAATATTTTTGCAGGGCCCTCCCTAATTTTGGAAGGTGTGGAACTTTGTCAGTATCAATCATGGAATTAAATGGAGTTGCGAATCTCAGCCATTCTCCAATTTTTTGTTCTCTATAAAATAATCTTGCTCTTAATGCTAAATCTGGCGGAACTAGATCATAATCACTTAATAAAATTTTTTTATAAATATATTTTAATTTAGTGGCTTTTTTAAAACCAAGGCTTTTTACTGTAATTTTGTATAAATCAAAACTTTGGTTGTTTATTGATATTTTATTTTTTTTATTATTAAAAATGTTGTGAATCCAAGGACTCAATATATGTCCTTTTTGGGTTAAATCATTTAATAAATCTTTAATGTTTTTATAATTACTTTTTTTTATTTTTTTCCAAACTTTGACATTTTTCATATGTTTTTATTGAACTTAAATTAATTATTGAACTATACTAATAATATCATAAAAAAAATAAACAAGTCATAAAAATAAGACAAATAATATTGTAAACATGAGTTTAAATATTCTTAAGATTAAAAATTCAAAAAAAATGTATAAAAAATTATATGATATCAGATAAGGAAAAAGGAATATTATTTTGGATTACAGGACTGTCTGGTGCAGGAAAAACTTCAATATCTAGTAAAATTTATCACAGAATTAAAAGTAAATATGGAAAAACCCTTTATATAAATGGTGATGAAATGAGAAAAATTTTTGATCTAAAAAGTTATGACAATGCTGATAGGAAAAGAGGTGGAATAAAATATTCAAAATTGTTCAAAAAAATTACTGACCAAAATATTAATGTATTGTTTGCAGGTATGGCACTCTTTGATGATGTTAGAATATGGAATAGAAAAAATATTAAAAATTATTTAGAAATTTACATTAAAACAAGTTTAAAAAATATTATAAAAAATAAATATACAAAAGTTTATAAAAAAAAAACTAAATTAGTTGGAATTGACATTAAGCCAGAATTTCCAAAAAAACCAGATATTATTATCAACAATAATTTTAATAAAAGTATTGAAAAACTATCTAATGAATTAATTTTGAAAATAAATAAAAATATAAAAATATAAAAATTTTTTCACAACTAGTGAAACGATTAAATTATAATATTTTTTTTAATAAATATTTAATTATTGCATTACAGAATATTAAAGAAATAAAGAAAATATTTTGACCATTGTTATATCGAATTCTAGTTTCCTCTATTAAATGTTGAATAAAACTTATTTTACTAGAATGACCGCCACTTTTCATAATACCAATAACCTTATTTTTATTTGTAGAAATACCTTTTAGTTTTTTTATTATTATAGCCCTATAATAAAAATCATAATCAGCAGAGCATTTATATTTTGTATTGAATTTTCCCACTTTCTTTAGAGAATCTAATTTAATAAAAAATCCAGTTGAATGGGATGTTGCAAAATCAAAATTATAATTTAATCTAAATTTATTATATCCGGATTTAGTTATAGTATTAGATGTATAGTGTCGTTTAACGGTTCCAAAAATAAAATCTATTTTTTTATTTTTTTTATATAGATTATAAATAATATCTAAGGCATTTTTTGTAAGTAAATCTCCAGAATTTACAAATAATAAAAAAGAACCTTTTGCAAGTTTTATACCTTTATTCATTGCATAATAAATACCTCCATCTTTTTCAGAAAGGATAAGAGAAATTTTATTTTTATATTTGTTAATTTTTTTAAGTGTTTTGTCTGTAGACTTGCCATCTATTACAATATACTCAAAATTTTTGTAATTTTGCGATATTATACTTTGAATAGTATTTTGAATATTGACATCGTCATTCTTAACAACGGTAACAATTGAGAAAAAAGGCTTTTTAATTTTTTTTTTTTCCATATATGATTTATATAATCTTAATAAATATATATTAAATAATTGAAATATTTCATAAATTAAATGTTAAAAAGAGTTGGTATCACTGGTCGTACGGGTAGTCTAGGAAGAGAAATTGTTAAATCAAAATTAGGCTTTAACTATTCCTTCTTTAAAGGAGATATTAGAGATAAAAATAAAATAGCTACATGGTTAAGAAGTAAAAAATTTGATGCAATAATTCATTTAGCAGCAATAGTTCCAATTAAGGTAGTTAATAATAATAAAAAAAAAGCATACGAGGTTAATTACATAGCTACTAAAAATATAGCTGATGAAGTAAAAAAAAATAAAATTAAATGGTTTTTTTTTGCCTCAACATCTCACGTGTATTCTTCAATAACAAAAAAAATTAGTGAAAGTGCCAAAACAAATCCAATTTCATATTACGGCAAAACAAAATTGTTAGCTGAAAATTATATAATTAAGAAGTTTAAAAAAAGTGACACTACCTATTGTATTGGAAGAATATTTAGTACCACCAACAAAAACCAAAAAAATAATTATTTAATACCTGATTTAAAAACAAAAATAAAAAAATCAAAGAAAAAAATTATTTTATACAACTTAGGTCATTATAGAGATTTTATTTCAATGAAAGATATTTCAAAAATTATTTTCTGTTTATATAAAAAAAAATTTAATGGGATAATTAATATTGCATCAGGTAAAGCTCTATATCTAAAAGATATTGCAACTTATATTTCAAAACATTATAAAAAAAAAATTGAGATCAAAGACAACGTTGAAAAAACTTACTTGGTAGCAAATATTAATAAATTAAAAAAGATATACAAAAAAAAAATAATAAAGAATCTTAAAGAATTAATATTTTAAATAATGAGAAAAATTTAAATTGAAAAATAAAAACTATATATCCATTCTAATTACAAATTATAATAAAGAAAAATTTTTAAATAAATCTTTAAAATCTGTTTGTAGTCAAAATTTTAAAAATTATGAAATAATTATTTTTGATGACTGTTCCACTGATGGTTCGATCAATATTATTAAAAAATATAAAAAAGTTAAATTGCTTAATAATAAATATAAAAATAAAAACAAATCAGGCCCACTCAATCAAATCAAAGGCATTGTTGAGGGTCTTAAGAAATCTAAAGGCAACATAATCTGTTTATTAGATGGAGATGATTATTTTAAAAAAAATAAACTTCTTAAAATAAATCATTTTTTTCATGAAAATAAAAAATCGAACTGTGTATTTGATATTCCCGTACATGGTCTTGCTAAATTTAAATTTAAAAAAAAATCAATAAAAACGTCAATATGGCCAACAATTTTTCCTACTAGTTGTATATCTATGAGAAGAAATTTTATTATAAATTTCCTTAAAAATGCCAATAAAAAAGCCTTTCCTCATCTGGAAATAGATGCAAGATTAGCTGTCTTCTCAAAATTTTATATGAATGAATATAATATTCTCAATGAGAAGTTAACATATTACAATTATGATCAAAATGGTATTACTGCTAAAATTAAAAAATATTCAAAAATATGGTGGATAAGAAGATCAGAAGCATTTTGTTATTTAAGAATTATCATGAATAAAAAGAAAAAACTATTTATCTCTAGTTTTGACTACTTTTTAACAAATTTTTTAACATTTTTTTTTAAAAAGATATTATGATTTTCATTTACTACCCCTTAATCTTAACTTCAATATTGGGTTACGGTTTTTTTGTAAGCAGTAAAGTTATTAAATTAAAAGATTATAATCTAGGCTATCAGGGAATTATTGGAATATTTGCTCTGTTATTAATTTCTTATGCCAGTACTCAATTTTTAGCACATAATGAAATATTTAATTCTTTAATTTTAATACTTGGGTTAATTTTATTTTTAATTTTTTCAAAAAAAATTAACACTGGTAAAAAAGATTATAAATTATTATTTCTAATTTTTTTATTTTCACTAATTTTTATATTGGTTGGAAAAAATCATGATGATTTTCATTATTATCATTTTCCATATATTATTACTCTAACAGAGTATCCGCACCCCTTAGGTTTAGGTAATTTAAATCATGGTTTTAAAACACATTCATCAATATTTTTGTTATCTTCTTTATTTCATTTACCTGGTGCAAAATATAGCTTGTTTCATTTGGCACCTGCTTATATTTTAATATTTTCTAATTATATTATTTTAAAACTAATCTTTAACAAGGAGGTGCAAAAAAATTATAATTTTATTACCTTTCTAAGTCTTTCATCATTTGTATTTATCAATATTTTTTTTTACAGATTAGGAGAGCATGGAACCGATAGATCAGCTATGATCTTAATTATTTTATTAGTATTAAACTTACTTTATTTTATAAATAAAAATGAAGATAAGATAAATGACGATTACTTAAAAATTTTTTGTATTATCTTTACTATTATTGCCTCATTAAAAGCATTTTACTTAATTTATGTTATAATTTTAATACCATTAATTGCACATGTTTATAAAAAAACTAAATCAATAAAAATTTTTTTTAACTTTAATTTATTACTTTGTTTTCTTTTGATAGGATTTGTATTATTAACTAATTTTTTTAACACAGGCTGCCTTTTATTTCCTGAAACAAAAACTTGTTTTTTTAACATAACTTGGTCGCTTACTCGAGAAGTGGTTGATTATTTGAGTCTTCATTATGAAAATTGGGCAAAAGCAGGATCTGGTGCAGGCTATAGTTTGATACAAAGTGAAAAATTAAATTATATCTCTGACTTCAATTGGATTTCTAATTGGGTAGACAGATACTTTTTTAATAAAGTATCTGATTTAATTTATTCATTACTATTTATTTCTGTAATTTTTTTTGCAGTATTTAAAAGAAAAAAATTAACAAAAACTTTCAATAGAAATTATAAAACTTTATCTTTTTTATTGTTATTAATTTTTTTAGTATGGTTTATGTTTCATCCAACACTAAGGTATGGAGGTTATCACTTATTTTTCTTTTTATTTTTTATTCCTATAAGCATATTTTTAGAAAGATTTAATAAAGATAAACTTAATTTAAATAGAAAAATTATGGTAATTGTTACAATTACAGCTTTAATATTTTTAAGTAGAAACTTTAGTAGACTGGTTAAAGAAAATGCAATTTACTCTTATAAGCCATTCACAAACGTCAATTACCCCTTAAAAAAAGACTCTTTCAGATATCAAATAAGGATGCAGAATGAAATCAAAGAAAATAAAGCCAAAAAAATTTATAAAAACAGGTATATTTTTTTTTAAGAAGTTTAAATATGAATTTGCTATTTAAAATTATTGATTTTTTTTATCAAAAAAAAAAATACTCTTTCTTAAAAAAAAAAATTGAGAAAGATATTAATATTTTTTTTGATATTGGTGCTCACCAGGGAGATACAATTAGTGATTTTTTAGAAATTTTTTCAATAAAAAAAATATACGCCTTTGAACCAAGTAAAGAAAATTTTACAAAGTTAAAAGAGAAAGTGGCAGAAATAGAAAAAAATAGATTAGTTGAGATTAGAGTTTTCCCATTTGGTCTGGGAGAAAAAAATGACATTTTACCACTTAATGAGATAACAGATGGAGTATCAAATACTTTCAATAGTTTAAATATTAATTCTAAATATTATAAAAAAAAAAAATTTATTACAACTTTATTTGGAATTAAAAAATTTATTAAAAATAAAGTACCAACTAAAATTATTTGTTTAAAAGACTTTATAGAACAAAAAAAAATAGATAAAATTGATTTTATGAAAATAGACACCGAAGGTTTTGAGTTTAATATTCTTTTAGGACTCAAGGAAGACATAAAAAAAGTGCAATTTATATTATTCGAACATCACTATGATAATATGATAATTAAAAACTATAAGTTTAAAAATATACATAAATTATTAAATGAGAATGGATTTCAAAAAATTTTTAAAACAAAAATGCCATTTAGAAAAAGTTTTGATTATATTTATGAAAATAAAAATTAATTTAAGATTAATACAATACATTTTATGAAAACAATTTTTTATTGGTCACCATGTTTATCCAAAGTTGGTACAGTAAAATCTACTATAAATTCAGCAATATCATTATCAAAGTATTCAAATAAAAAATATAAAGTAAAAATAATTAATGCATGTGGTGAATGGGACGAGTTTTCAGAAATTTTTAAAAGATATAATATTGATTTAATAGAATTTAAATTTAAATTTTTTTCTTATTTACCTAAAAATGGCTTTCTTAAAAGTAGAATTTCATACCTTATAATAATTTTTTTCTCATTTTTTCCACTTTTGAATCTTTTAAAAAAAGATAAACCAGATTTCTTTATTATGCATTTACTGACATCGCTGCCAATAATATTAAATAATTTTTTTGATATACAAACAAAATTTATATTAAGAATTTCAGGATTTCCAAAATTGAATATATTTAGAAAATTTTTATGGAATTATTCTTCTAAAAAATTGTTTAAAATTACATGCCCAACTCATGATCTTTTATCTTATCTAAAAGATGAAAACGTTTTTGAGGTAGATAAACTTTTCTTTTTACAAGATGCAATTTTAAATATTGAAGATTATGTTAAAAAAGTTAATAAAAATGATAAAGTTTTTTTAGATAAAATTAAAAATTTTAATAGTTATTTCCTGGCCGTTGGCAGACTCACCAAGCAAAAAAATTATTCATATTTAATCTCAGAGTTTGCTAATTATTTAAAAGTAAACAAAGAAGCTACATTGTTAATAATTGGTGAAGGTGAAGAAAAGCATAAACTAAATGAATTAATAAAAAAAAATAATATTTCGCACAACATTTTTATTTTAAGCGAAATAAGAAATGCTTACCCCTATATGAAAAATGCTAGAGCATTGATACTATCATCCCTTTGGGAAGAAGTTGGTTTTGTAATAGTTGAAGCAGCGCTTTCTAATTTATTCATTATATCTAGCGATTGTCCAAATGGACCAAAAGAATTTCTAGAAAATGGTAACGCTGGATATTTGTTCAAAAGCAATAAAAAAAATGAGTTAACAGCCAAAATAAAAAAATTTACTAAAGAAGAAAAAAATTTAAAAAGCTTTAAGTTAAAAGCTAAGATAAACTCATCAAATTATACATTATTTAGACATCATTTGAGTTTAAGAAAAATACTATCCAATGAAAATTAAACATTTAATATTATTTAATAAATAAAAGACATGCCTTTGGTGAGTATAATAATGCCCTACTATAAAAAAGAACCTTATATAGAGGATACAATTAAATCAATTTTAAATCAATCACATACAAATTTTGAGATACTTTTAATTAATGATGATATTGAAAACAAAAACTTTATAAGAATTATTTCTAACTTAGATAGCCGAATAAGATTAATACATAATGATAAAAATTTAGGTGCAGGTCCCTCTAGAAATAAAGCCATTAAACTATCAAAAGGTGAATATATTGCTTTTTGTGATTGTGATGATTTATGGAAACAAAATAAACTCGAACTTCAGTTGAATTTTATGGAGCAGTTTAAACTTAATTTTAGCTTTACCAGTTATGATATAATAGACGAAAATAGTGTTTTTCTTAAAACAAGAAAAGCACCAGATTATCTCAATTTTAAAAAACTTAGAAACTCTTGTGATATTGGTTTATCCACAGTAATTACTAAAAAAAATATTTTTGAAAATAATAAATATCAATTCGCCAATCTTAAAACTAAAGAAGATTACGTTTTGTGGATTAGATTAGCTTTGGATGGAGTTAAAATGAGGGGTTTTGGGCAAAGCCTAGCAAGTTGGAGAAAAAATAAAAATTCACTATCATCATCTATTATTCAAAAACTTATAGATGGATACAAAGTTTATAGAATTTATTTAGGCTATGGTGTAATAAAATCTTTATTTTGCTTAACTGTTCTTTCAATTAACTTTATTTTGAAGAATTAATATGATTTTTTTTTACTTGGTAATATTAACAATATTTATTTTATTTATTAATAAATTTTTAATTCAAAAAGATATATTAATAAGTGAAACTGGAGATATTCATCAGAAGTTCGCGTCAAAATCATCAGTTCCATTAACAGGTGGTTTATTTATTTTTTTAGGTTTTCTTTATTTTTTAAATGAGAAAATTTTTTCTTTCACACTTTTTTCTTTTATAGTTTTAATTTTAGGAATTTTTTCTGACCTTAAGTTAATTAAGTCAGCTAAAAAAAGATTTTTATTACAAATTCTTTTAATTTTATCTTATGTAATATTTAACGATGTTCAAGTGAATGACACAAGGGTAATTTTACTAGACAACATTTTACAAAATAATTATATCAATTATTTGTTTGTTACTTTTTCTGTATTAATTATTGTTAATGGATCAAATTTTATTGATGGTATGAACACACTTTGTGTTGGTTACTACCTTTTAATAAGTGCTATTATTTTTTATTTGCAACTAAATGAAATAATAATAATTGAAGATATATCAATATTTTATATTTTTACTTTAATCCTTTTTGTTTTTTTTTTGAACCTAACAAATCAACTATATCTAGGTGATTCAGGCTCATACTTACTTGGCTTTAGTTTTTCGATTTTTCTAATAAGTATTTACAAATTTAATCAACATATATCTCCATTTTTTATAGTCCTATTACTTTGGTATCCAAGCTATGAGAATTTGTTTTCAATTATTAGAAAAAAAACTATAAAAAGATCCCCAATGTATCCAGACGCCAAACATATTCATCAATTAGTATTTTTTTATATTAATAAAAAATATGACTTAAGTACTTTTTCATCAAATACTATAACTGCACAAATAATAAATTTTTATAATTTGATTATTTTTTCTGCAGGTTTGAATTTTATTTCTAATTCCAAAATACAAATATTTTTAATTATGTTTAGTGTTGGGATGTATACTTTGGCATATCTTAAATTTTTTAAATTTAAATACCAAAAAAGTGTTTAATTAAGGTATAGAATAAGTAATTAGAAATATATCAATAGTATGTTAATTTCTTGGTATTGATTTAAAAGTTATGTTATCAGTTAAAAAATTTTATTTTTGATGAAAAAAAAAATTGCATTAGTTTTTGGGGTTACGGGTCAAGACGGATCATATCTATCTTCTTTTTTAATAAAAAAAGGCTATTTGGTTCATGGTGTTAAAAGACGATCTTCATCACTCAATACAAGCAGGATAGATCACATTTACCAAGATCCTTTTGAAAGAAATAGAAATTTTTTTTTACATTATGGAGATGTTACTGATGCCATTTCAGTTTCTAGCCTAATTAAAAAAATTAAACCAAATGAAATCTATAATCTTGCAGCACAATCTCATGTGTCAGTATCTTTTGAGGTTCCGGAATACACAGCTAACGCAGACGCTATTGGAGCACTCAGAATTCTTGAGGCTATTAAATTCCATGGATTTCAGAAAATTACAAAATTTTATCAAGCGGGAACATCAGAAATGTATGGAAAAGTTATGGAAGTTCCGCAGTCAGAAAAAACACCCTTTTATCCAAGAAGCCCTTATGGAGTGGCAAAAGTTTATGCACACTGGATAACTATCAATTATAGAGAAGCATATAATATCTTTTCGTGCAATGGGATATTGTTCAACCACGAAAGTCCAGTAAGAGGCGAAACCTTTGTAACTAGAAAAGTGGTTATAGGGCTTTGTAAAATTAAATTAAAAAAACAAAAAATATTATATTTAGGAAATATAAATGCCAAAAGAGATTGGGGGCATGCAAGAGATTATGTAGAAGCAATGTGGAAAATGTTACAACAAAAAAAACCTACTGATTATGTAATATCAACTGGTAAACAATATACAGTAAAAGAGTTTGTTAACTTGGTTTTAAAAGAATTGAATATAAAATTTATTTGGAAGGGTAGAGGAATTAATGAAAAATGCTTTGATGAATCTGGTAATTGCATAGTTGCATGTAACAAAGAATATTTTAGACCACTAGAAGTAGATACCTTACTTGGAGATTCAAGCAAGGCAAGAAGAGAACTAAATTGGAAACCTAGAACCAGTATAAAAGAACTTGTGAGTGAAATGGTTGAATATGATTTAAAAAAAATCACCAATAATGATTAATCATAAGTCAAAGATTTATGTTGCTGGTCACAAAGGTCTAGTAGGAAGTGCAATAGTTAGAAAATTAAAAAAAATAGGGTTTAAAAACATTTTAACAATAAGTAAATCAAAACTAGATCTTACTAATGAATCTAAAGTTTATAATTTTATAAAAAAAGAAAAACCAAGCTTTATTTTTATAGCTGCTGCTAAGGTGGGTGGTATTTATTCCAATAATAAATATCCAGCAGAATTTATTCATAACAATTTAACTATTCAAAGCAACATCATTCATGCAGCTTATTTGTGTGATATTAAAAACTTAATTTTTTTAGGTTCAAGTTGTGTCTACCCAAGATTATGCAAGCAGCCAATTAAAGAACATTACTTATTAAATGGAGAGTTAGAAAAAACCAACGAAGCATATGCAATAGCAAAAATAGCAGGAATAAAAATGTGTGAAAGTTACAATCATCAATATAAGACTAATTATAAATGTTTAATGCCAACCAATACATTTGGTCCAAATGATAATTATGATCCATTAAACTCACACTTTTTTCCATCTTTAATAAGAAAAGTTCATGAAATAAAAATCACAAATAAAAAAGAACTAGTTATTTGGGGAGACGGCTCCCCAAAAAGAGAGGTTATATATGTAGATGATATTGCAGATGCCTGTGTGTATTTTATGAATAAAAAATTTAAAGAAACAATGATAAACATTGGTACAGGTAAGGATTTTTCAATAAATGATTATGCAAAGATAATTCTAAGCTTAATAACACCCTCTAAAAAAGTAAAAATTAGATATGACAAATCAAAGCCTAATGGAACGCCTAGAAAAGTTATGGATGTTTCCTTGGCCAGAAAATATGGTTGGAAATCAAAGATAGATTTAAAGGAAGCTATTACGCTTACTTATATTGACTATTTGTCAAAAAAACGCTGATCAAATAAGATTTTCTTTTACTTTACAATCTTAACTTTCTTGAGTATA
>Ga0307986_10001537_pt1 | contig 16739 bp, 15 predicted proteins | sample EllFjometageno82_FD_203170 | JGI IMG/M metagenome (GOLD analysis project Ga0307986, IMG submission 203170) | Marine microbial communities from Ellis Fjord, Antarctic Ocean - #82 | ecosystem: Environmental > Aquatic > Marine > Unclassified | place: Southern Ocean | collected 2014-10-09
CGCAAGGTGGCGTTACTTGGCTTTGTTCTCGTGATTGCAGGCACCGCATTTACTGTGTTGATGTCCGTATTGTTCAATCTTATTAGCGACCTCACGGGCGGATTAAGGGTCACGGTAATCGAGGAAGAATCAGCTCGGTTCCGTCCCACACAACGGCGCCGTCAGCCACGATCTCCTCGGCAACCAGGGCCCACTGTTCAACGCCCACCGCGGCAAAAACGCAAACGGCGAGGCGAGGATTAAGCGCGACGGCACGGTAACAAAACGCGCTAACCTTAGAAGTCTGTATTCCGACTTGTTTGGACTACGGGCCTATAGCTCAGTTGGTTAGAGCGCACCCCTGATAAGGGTGAGGTCGCTGGTTCGAATCCAGCTAGGCCCACCGGCTGATCCTTATATACACGTCGTTTCGACGGTAGATAGTTGTTTCGTCACCAAACGTCCAACTTCACAGAGCGACACGACCGTGGCGGCGCAAATATTGAGCGGCGGAGCCTTCTCTTGAAGTCCGTTACTTGGGTTATGGCGCGAAAGACCATATTCTACGCCATGGCCTTCTTGCGCTTTGTTCGACGTGTTGTCACTGCTGTTACGGGTGCGGCCATGATCGCGGGCGTGTTGCGGTTACGTGGCCAAGGCGGTGTGCCGCCGCAGACGGGTGGTTGGCGTGAACTGTCGGGCCCTGATCACTCCTGATGCGCATTGCAATCGTCGGATGCGGTGCGGTAGGCGGTCAAATCGCCCGCCGGATGCCAAGTAACACCATTGACCAGTTGGTTCTTGTTGATCACAGCCGAGCCGATGAATTGGCATCAAAACTGGGTGCGTATGCGAAATCAGCTCCGATTGTCCCATCCGATGTTGATGTTGTCGTCATAGCTAGTAGGTGGGGGAGTCATACCGCTGTGGCGCGGCGGGCAATCCGAGCCGGCGCTTCGGTAGTAGCGGTCGCCGACAGCATCGAAGATGTACGCGGTTTGTTGGCCCTAAATGTTGAGGCCCAAGAACGAGGACAAACAATCGTGGTAGGTGCCGGATTTTCACCCGGACTTACCGGTGTCATGGCTCTTCACGCCAGTACTTGGATGAGTGTGGTCGATGAAATCCACATCGCCAAGGTTGGTACGGGCGGACCGTGGTGCGCTCGACAACATCACCGAGCGCTGGGAAACCCAGGACTCGACTACCGCCAAGGGGCTTGGATCCCGCGGTCGGGGGGCTCCGGCCGAGAACTCTCCTGGTTTCCTGATCCTGTGGGCAGCCATGATTGTTACCGGGCGGCAATGGGTGATCCATTGCTAATTGCTCAATTGTTCCCCGAGGCTGAACGCGTCACCGCGCGCATGGCCGCGACACGACGAGACCGGCTGACGGCTCGCTTTCCAATGCTGGTTCCACCGCACCCCGATGGCGGCATAGGTGGGGTGCGCGTGGAACTTCGTGGATGGACCGAAGGCCGCCGAGAGATCGTCGTGATCGGAAGTGCGGCACCCCCGGCGGAAGCATCAGCAACGGTTGCCATGGCCGCTGTGCAGGAGTTTGTCGTACCGACGAACATCCAGACCGGTTCGTACCCGTTGGCCTCGCTTATCGACCCCCCACAATTCTTGCGACGGCTAGCAACGCAAGGGCTTCATACCGAACGGTTTGAAGGAGCGCAATAACTCCGCTCTTCGCGGCACGAATGGTGCTGCGGGTCGGTTCTAATTTTTTGCGCAGTGTGATCTGTCCCCTACTCAGATCACACGGTGTTCTTCGTTACTGGAGCAATGCTAAAATATCTTTGTGGATGAGGCCGTTGCTGGCCACGATGTCGCCAGCATCGGGGCGGTCTTGGGCAGAAAAGTTTGTGATTGTGCCGCCCGCTTCGGGGATGATGACGTTCATAGGTGCGACGTCCCAAGGTTTGAGCCCGGGGTCGATCATTGCTTCGGCCCGTCCGGTGGCGATCAGGATGTAGCCGTAACCGTCGCCCCACGTTCGCATTTGTGCGCCGGAGGCATACACCGCATCGACGTCTGCTTTCTTCCAGTAGTCGTACCCGCTGGTTGTGACCACAGCCCCTTGGAGATTGCTCTTTGTGCTGACGGCACACGGCGAGCCGTTCCACGTACAACCTAACCCGCGGCCAGCGGCCACAAGCTCGTTAGCGGCGGGAGCATTGACGATGCCGATAGCTGGACCGTGTTCGTCGTTGAGCGCCAATAAGTTGGTGAACAGTGGCACACCCCGAGTGAATGCCTTAGTGCCGTCAATGGGATCGATAACCCATGTACGTCCTGACGACCCGGCCGTGTCTTCGTGTTCTTCACCGACGATTGCGTCGTCAGGAAACAGCTTTTCTAGCTCACTGCGCAGAAAGGCTTCTACGGCCTTGTCGGCCTCGGTAACGGGTGAACCATCTCCCTTACGTTCGATGGCGAGGTCAGAGGACTGAAACCATTGCAGGGCGAGATGGCCAGCCCGACGGACAAGACTCGTAGCGACGCCAAGCAGATCTTCGTCAATAGGCGAAATGGTGTGGGTCATTACTGGATTGACTTAGAAGCCGCCGCCGCCAGGCTTTACAACCATAAGAAAAAGCAGGACAAGGGCCAAAATTATTCCAATTGGACCAACTTTGTTCAATTGGGCCACGGCGTCTTCATCACCTCGGGCAATAGCTGCTTCGGTGGGGTAGATGAGGCCATGCAGGACACCCATGAACGCAACCCACAACACAATGCTAAGCCACACCCAGGTGTCGCCCATCGAAATGACGTCGTCGCTCATACTGATGAGTCCGAACCCTAAGATTGCACCCAAAATAAGTGCACCGTCGTAGATCTTCGTTGGCAGGCCAATCACGCGACTGGCTACCGCAGCTGGGTCACCGTCGGGACGCTTGAGCTCAAGTTTGAACATGATGGTGTGTACAACCACGGGTGACAGCGCGATCAAGATGAGCAATATGTGCGCGAACAGCATGATCTTGTAGGGGGTATCACTAATAGACGCAAGCAGCATGGGGATCTCCGAGGAAGTACTGACCCGTCGCCCTGGTTGACGACAAGATGGACACAGGCAACGTTAGTCGTCGCTTGCGGTGGAGCGGTGTGGTCCAGCCATTGTTTCGTGAATCCAGTCGTCGCTCATTTGCCAGTGATGGTCGAGCCAGGCAAGCTGTTCGGTCGGATCGGTGGGTACGTCAGCCCGTTTATGACGCCACACCTTGATTTCGATGGGACGGTCGAAAGGCACCGTCTTGATGATCTCAGCAAAACTAATGAAGCGTTCGAAGCCCACATGCGTCATGAACACCACATCGGCATCTTGATTGCCTTCGAGCATGGCGAGGGTTCCCGCGGGTCGAGCGGGAAGAAGGTGTTGGAGTTGGGCGACCGTAGTGGCCCGCTCTGGGTCGGCGGTGCTCAACTTTTCTAGGACTCGATCGAACCGTTTCTTGGTTCGGAAAGTTCCCTCGGGAAAGATTACGCCCGCCCCGTCCTGACTTATCCCCGCGGCAAGATTACTGATCGACTTGAGTTCGGAGGCTCGATCATCGGGTGTGCGATCAACAAACCAATGGGGTAAGCGATGGCCAACGAGGTCGAGTGACGGCACCCACACCAAATCTTCTTTGGCGATATAGCGAATTTGTAGGTTGTGGTGGTTGGCCAAGATTAAGCCAGGGAGGGCAGCGTCGCCCATGCTGACATGCCGACCAATCACGATTATGGGGCCTGGCGTAAGGAGGTCCTCGCCATCAATAACCAGTTTTCCGCCCATGGGCTTCAGCACGCTGTTCTGCAGTCCCGAAATCCAGTGTCTTTCGAGGAAGAAGTGCATGCGTTGGGACCAGCCTGCCTCCATGAACAAACCGAATCCGGTGATGACCCACGCGAGGAACATCACCACGATTGTGGATGTCTCGAGGATCAAGAACAAAAGTAGAAAGCCGAGAATACGCAGCCAGCGTTTCTTCTTCCACCCTTCCTTTAGATCAGCAAGTAATGCCACTAGGGCAAGTAATGGGCTGAGTGTGACAACAACGACAGTGGCCAAGATCACCGCGGGCATGGTGATAGCACGACGCTTCCACCGGGCCAAACGTCCGACGGACCACACGTGGGAGACGCGCCCTATTGGCCGGGGTGCAGCTGACCGTTTATTGGTCAAGACTAGAACCGCGTCCGAATGGCCCAAAGATCAGGGAAGGCATTGGGCTGATGCGAGAGTGCGTTGGCATTCATAGAACCCACAGTAGAACACCAATCAGTGAGGCCACGACGATGGCATCTGTATAGAGTTGGCGCATTTTTTTGAAAGTGCCGAATACTTCATGGCCCATTGTGCAGCGGAATGGTGGTGAGTGTTTAGTCCGCAGAAAGTTCGACGCGAGATTGTTCGGTGTTGACCGCGTCGACGGTCACATGGATGCGTTCGCCGAGGGGAAGGTCAGTTGATTCGATGGTCCCGATGACCGCGGGGTGCAGAATCTGCACAATTGCCCGGTTCTTTCTTTGGCCAGTAACGACGGCCTCGAAACGGGTACCCACATGATTGGCAAGAGTGGCCGCTTCCATAAAGTTGAGCAGCCCACGGTCGAGCTTTCCTTCGCGTGTGCGAGCTTTACTCATGGATGAAGGGATTTCGTCTAGTGCTTCGGTCACCCACGTCGGAGGCTCGCGGTCGGCACAGTAAGCAAGCACAAGTTCGTTGCCGTACCTATCGACCAGGCGACGAAGTGGTGCGGTGACGTGGGCGTAGGTGGATGCGATGGCCGAATGTTGGCTTATTTCTGGTAGTTCACCATTGGTGAAAGCGGTATACCCAGCGCCTTGCAGGCCTCGGGCCGATGCGGACAACATGGCGGCTTCATTGGGAATGGTGGGGTCGAGTTCGCGGACCCGTTCGGGGTAACTGACGTCGTCGTCCCAAACAATGTGCAATCCCCGGGCAATGCGACGCAGATCTTTCACGGTCTTGTTCCAAGGTTTGGGCAAGGTCCGAAGGATTCCGGTACCGCCCTCGATCATGATGTCGGCCGCGGCGATACCTGTGAGAAGAGAGATTTGCGCGTTCCATCCTTCGATGGGGATGGATTCTTCGTAATGGAGGGCGTAACCATCGTCGGTGTGGGTGATCTCTTGGGACGGAAGACGCAGACTTACAGCGCCACGGAGACGCTCGCGTTCCATGCGTACCCTGCCAACCTCGCGGAGTAGCCGCAGGATCTCTGGCGGATCGGGCTGGGCTAGACGAGCCTGAGCCTCGTGATAGGAGATGGCTTCGCGATTTTTGATCAGAGCCCGCTCAACATGGGACTTGTAGATGGTGCCGTCAGCATCAAGACGAATAGACCAGACCAGCGCGACCCTGTCAACACCAGGCAGCAAGCTTGCGACGCCGTGATTAAGGATGTCGGGGTGCAGCGACGCGCGGAAGTCGGGGCTGTACATCGTCATGCCCCGCCGGTGAGCTTCGGTGTCGATCGCTCCTCCCGGCGTGACGAAGGCTGCGAGGTCGGCGATGGCGTAGTGCACCAGATAACCATGTTTGGTCCGGCTAGCACTAAAGGCTTGATCGATGTCGCGGCTACCGGGTGGGTCGATAGCGATGAACTCGATGTCTCGCATGTCGCGAGGTTCGTCGACAGGAACGCCAGGAGGTGGGACGGGACCCCGCTGATCTACAGCGACGGCTTCAGCCAATACCTCGGTGGCGAAGGAGGACGGAATATTTAGCTCATCACGGACACGCTGAAACCCGGCCGCTAGTTCGTGATCGGGCTGACAAGGAACAAACCGCGTAGAAACCATGGGGAAAACCTACTTGGCCCGCTTGGGCTATAGCAGTTCAGTCGCCCAAGATGCGACGGGTTTCCGTGCTCGCAAAGCGACGGTCGGGGTCGATGATGTCGCGAGCGGCTTGGGCATCGTCCCACTTGGGATACAACTTGGCGAGTGACTTGGCCGACTGGTTGTGGATCTTGCCCCAGTGGGGTCGGCCGCCGTAGTCGTTCATAATGTTTTCAACACCGGCAAAATATTCTTCGTGGTCGACGGAGGCTGGGACGTGGACGGCAATGTAGGCACTCTTGCGTTCGTACGCGGGGGATAGGGGAATATCGTCAGCGCCCAGCACCCGCACCTCGATGGGGAATCCGATTGGCTCGCTTGAGTCGTCGATGAGGTCTCGGACCCGGTTGAAGGCTTCGACCAATGATCCTCGTGGGATGTTGTACTCCATTTCCTTGAACTTGATTCGTCGAGGGGAGGTAAATACTGCGGTGCTTGGCGCGGTGTATTCGCTGTACCCCATACCTTTTCCGAGACCTTGCGCCAGCTTTGGGATGAGCGATGGTCGAAGTGTGCCCACCTTGGTGATGGCCCCAAAGAGGCCGTTTTGCATGATTTCTTCGTCGAGTACTCGTTGCCACCGACTGCGAGTGTCGGCCTGCAAGGCAACTCTCATATTGGTCTTGGTTGCGGCGACATCGGTGTGAGGAAACCAAAAAAACTCGGCATGATCTGCGCTGTCAACCCACGCATCAAACTCGGCGAGAACCTTGTCTATGTGACGAGGTTTTTCGATGGCGTGGAGGGAAAACGCATCCACACATTGAAAGGTGATCTCGGAGATCAGACCGATTGCTCCCAGTCCAACCCGGGCCACGTTGAACAGTTCGGCGTTTTCGTTTTCGTCGCAAATGATCACGGAACCATCTCCCGCGATAAGGCGAAGTCGTACGATGCCAGCCGCAATCGACTGCCACGTAGCTCCAGTGCCATGGGTACCCGTGCTTACGGCCCCAGCGATGGACTGAGCGTCGATGTCGCCCAGGTTTGGTAGGGCAAGGTTGGCACGGGTGAGTTCGGCGTTGAGTTTCGCGAGGCCACAACCGGACTGAGCGGTGATTTGCTTTTTAATGGGGTCAATACGACTTATGTGGCTGTACTGCGACAGGTCAAGCAGCACATCTTCGGGTCGGGCTATTGCGGTAAACGAGTGGCCCGCGCCAACAGCCTTGATGACTCCACCCCGGGCGGCGGTGTAGGTGACGGCGGCGATGAGTTCGCGTTCATCGCTAGGTGTGCGCACCGTCGATGGGTGCGATCTTTGGTTGCCGGCCCAGTTTTTCCATTTTGCTCCGTTGTCCATGGCCAGAATTTAGCCGGGACAACCAACTGAACCGATGATCAGTGGCGATCGTCGCTGCGGTTGTTACCAGTGGAGCAAGTCGATAGCCCATTGGTCTACGACTTCTGCATCGATAAGTGCCTCTGGCGTTGCCGAACTGTCGGTGCGGTTGGCAACGTGCATGACGGAGTGTTTGGCGATAGTGGGATCAATGTGACGAGGCCAGATGAGTACGCGGTCACCGACGTTGAGTGAGGTCATGTCGTGGGGGGTGTAGACGGTGTGTTCGTCAGAGCAATACATGACGTCGCCGCTATCTATGCTGGGGTTTCCGTGGTCGAGGGCCAAGGCTTTTAGTCCACCGTCAAGGACGGCCCATCCACCAGAGCGGTTCAGTGAGATCACGGTGGTGAAGACGGCCAGGGCCCGTTGAAATGGCAGGTTAAGTTGGCCGTACTCGCCATCCATCAACGTGTACGAGCCAGCCTGGATCTCGTTTACCGCATGATTTATGTCGTAGGAACCGGTTCCGCCACCCGATATCAACTCGCCGCCTATCTCGCGGTGAGCAGTCACTAGTTCCTCCATTGCTTCGGCGACCTTGGTGGTGCGTTCGTCTCGGTCGATCACGTGCATGAGGTGTCCCTCGTAGCCCATGACGCCACGAATGTTGCAACCTGCCTCGCGGGCAAGATCGGCTAGTGCGAGTGCGGCGGATGGGTCGACGCCGCATCGGGGAAGCCCGACGTATAGGTCAATGAGTACGTCGCGGATACCAGCTTTGGCTGCCACGGCAAGTGTTTCGGGCGAGTCGATAGCCACAGTAATAGCGGCTGTGCCATCAGCGACGAGTTGGCCGAGGCGTCCCATGCGTATGGGGTCAACGCTTTCGTTGGCCAACAACAGATCCGCACCGAGTCCAGCGGCCGCCATGCCCTCAACCTCGTGGGTCGTAGCGCAACAAAAAATGTCGTGGCCCGCGGCGACGAGCTGTTTCGCTAAGGCGGTGGACTTAAATGCTTTGACGTGAGGGCGTAACGTGCGGCCGGGTCGTTCGGCCGACATCGTGGCCACATTGTCGGCGAAGCCCTTGGCATCGACAACAAGGGATGGCGTGGGAAGATCGCGAGCCTGCATGGCGCAACGTTAGCGTCCGGTACGGTGCACCTATGGTTGACAGCGACGCAATTTTGGTATGGGTTACGGGCCAAGATCGCCCAGGGATCACCGTCGGGGTGCTCGAAGTAGTAGCGGATACAGGCGCATTCATACATGATGTTCAACAAATCACCATGCGCGGCCGTCTTACTCTCGGCATGGCGTTGCAGGTGCCAAGTGGTCATGATGCGTTGAAGGAGTTGTTGTTCTTTGGGTGGGAGAATGATCTCGCTATTGATTTTGAAGCCGTTTCCGACCCAAAACCTTCTCAAGGCAGCGGAGAGAAGCGCTCACTTGGCCATGTGGTTACTGTTTTGGGACGCAACTTGTCGGCTGATTCTTTACGGACAGCGGCACAGGCGGTAACCGATGTCGGTGCGAACATTGATCGCATTGTTCGACTGTCGTCGTACCCGGTGTATAGCTACGAGTTCATTGTCAGCGGTGGGGCGTCGGGTGACCTGCGGTCCAGTCTTATGGCCGCTGCTTCAAACAATCCCGAATTCGACGTGGCGGTGCAGCGTGAGGGATTGCGTCGTCGAGCCAAGCGGCTGGTAGTGCTGGATGTGGATTCGACCCTCATTCAGAACGAGGTCATCGACCTGTTGGCTGATGAAGCTGGCGTGGGCGACGCATGTAAAGCCATTACCGAGAGCGCTATGGAAGGCGATCTTGATTTTGAACAATCGCTTAACGCACGGGTGGCATTGTTGGCCGGTTCGTCAGTCGACATCATTGATCGAGCCAAACAACGGTTGACGCTTGCCCGCGGGGCGCGGACCTTCGTTCGCACCTTGCACCGATTGGGGTTCCGAACGGCAATCGTCAGCGGTGGGTTCACCGTGTTTACCGACGAACTAAAGACTGAACTTGGTCTCGACCATGCCCACGCCAACGAACTCGAGATAGTCGATGGAATTATCACCGGGAAGATCATTGGGCGTGTCGTTGATCGGGCACGCAAGGCTGAGTTGTTGGTTGAGATTGCGGCCCTGGAGAATGTGCCGCTGGACCAGACCGTTGCGGTGGGCGATGGGGCTAACGATCTCGACATGCTCGATGCGGCAGGGTTGGGGATTGCGTTTAACGCCAAGCAGGTGGTGCAAGAGAAAGCCGATACTGCGGTGAGTGTGCCTTACCTAGACGCCATATTGTTTGTGTTGGGCGTACCGCGCGAAGATATTGAAGAAGCGGACTTCGAGGCTCACGGGGGACCGATGATTTACCCCGAACTCGAAAGTGAGTGAGTCTTATTTATATGGCTGGGGGAGTGGTGGCCAAAGATAAGTTCTAAATCTTTTGGAATCTTAAGAAAGTCTTTACGAACACTTGAGATGGTTTCAGTGGTGGCAATACCAAACCCAACCATCAAAGGACGATCATGAAGAAACAACTTGCAGCAGTAGCCCTCACCGGAACCATGTTGGGCGGCGGCCTCCTCGGCGCCACCCTCTTTACTCCAGGTCTTGCGGGAGCCCAAGATGAGGCCCCCACCGCCGCCGAAGTCGAACACCCCGATGCCGGCGAGCAGCGTCATGCGGACCATCAGGACCGTCATGCGGGCCGTCAGGAGCACCAAGCCGGTCGCCAAGAGCACCGTGGAGAACAACAGGCTGCTCTCGCCGCTGAGCTAGGTATCTCAGTAGATGCCCTCACCGAAGCCCTGCAGTCAGGCCAGACACCTGTCGAGGTAGCCGAAGCGAACGGGTCCAGCGCTGCCGACGTTATTAATTTCATGGAAGGCGCTCTTACTGATCGCTTAGCCGAGGCCGTCGCTAATGGTGACATGGACCAGCAACGGGCCGACGAAATTGCCGCCAACGCCAGCGAGCGCATCGCTGAGCGAATCAACAATGGCGGCGGTCCTGAAGGCCACCGTGGTGGCCCCGGCCGAGGTGGCCCCGGCCATGGTGGCCCTAATGCTCCCTTCGGAACCGAAGGCGCCTAACTCGGCCGTCTGACCGATCCCCCCCCAACCAATTCGCAGTGTTTACCCCCGCTCAGCGGGGGTAAACACTGCAATTTGTGGTAACGAGTACGGTGAAGAACGGTGTGCAATGACAAATAACGACGTACGAACGATCCTGATAGCCGAAGACGACCGCGCCGTTCGTGAGTCCCTGGAGATTGCCCTGCAACTTGAGGGATATAAAATCGTTTTGGCACGTGATGGTCGCGCTGCTTTGACCGCGGTGGATGAGCACGAACCCGATGCCCTCGTTCTTGATGTCGGCTTGCCCTTCCTGGACGGTTTCACCGTTGCCCGTACCATTCGCGCTGATGGCAGCGACCTACCCATACTTATGTTGACCGCACGCGACACGGTTGGCGATCGCGTCGCCGGACTCGACGCTGGTGCCGACGACTATTTGGCCAAACCCTTTGCCCTCGACGAGTTGTTTGCTCGGGTGCGTGCTCTATTGCGCCGCACCAGTGTGGTTGCGGCTACATCCGCGATTTCCCTCGGTGATGTTTCGCTCGATCCGACAACCCGCAAAGCTTCTCGGGCGGGTCGCGATCTTGCTCTGACCAGAACCGAGTTCGATTTGCTCGAACTCTTTCTACACAACGCTGGCATCGTCATGGAGCGCGAAACCATTTACGAGCGCATCTGGGATTACGACTTTGATCCGGCATCCAAGTCACTTGATGTTCACGTCAGTTATCTCCGTCGCAAGCTCGAAATTGACGGAAACTCGCGGATCCTTTCAACCATCAGGGGCATTGGTTACCTGCTGGAGAAACCGTGAGCCTGCGGACGAAGTGGGCGTTGGGGCTTGGCCTTTTTGTTGCCGTGTGTATTGGGTTGGCAAGCATTGCCGCCAATGCCTTTATTGGCAGCGAACTCCGGGACGAAGTTGACGAGTTTTTGTGGCAGCGGTCTGCCACCGCGACGCAAGTTGCCCGAGGTGTACCCGGAATGGCCAATAGTGGGCGACCCGGCCACCCCGGTACGCAGATTCGGAGCGGCGAGTTTGCTCAGTTTGATTCAGTGACGCAAGTAATCAACGTTGGCGGCGAGATCTTGATTGGTGAGGGTGACGTAACGCTGCCAGTAGACGCCTCCGATATTGCTATCGCCGAAAACGGTGGAGCGGCGGTCTTACGTGACGTCACCCTCGACGGTGTTTCTTACCGGATGATCACCATCCCCGTGGTCGATAACGTGGCTCTGCAGGTTGCTCGTGATGTCACGGCAACGAACGCGGTTCTTCGTGGGGTTCGACAGCGACTATTCATTGTTGGTTTGTTCGGATCGATGGTCGCCGCGTTGGTGGGTTGGTTTGGTGCCGGTCAGGCGGTTCGACCGGTTCGACGAATTGCCGCGGCGGCCGAAGGCGTGGCGGACACTTTGGATCTCAGTGCCCCCCTGGCGGTCAAAGGCAACGATGAGGTGGCTCAATTAGCAACCAGCTTCAACACGATGATGGAGGCATTGCAGCAATCACGGGATCAACAACACCGGTTGGTTATGGACGCCAGTCACGAACTTCGCACGCCCCTCACGTCACTACGGACCAACATTGAGTTGCTCGAACGGGGCATTCCGAACGGCGAGGTAAGGGATCGTATTCTCGGGAACGCATCGTCGGAGTTGATAGAACTCACTGTTTTGGTCAATGAGTTGGTCGGACTTGCCACCGATTCGCACGTGGTCAAAGCAAGTCTTACCACCGTGGATTTGGCAATGGTCGCAGCGGCCGCCGTTGATCGAGGTGAACAGCGACATCATCGCCAAATCTCTCTTCATGTAGAGGCCCCTGAGGTTGTGAAGGCCTCGCTGGATGGCATCGAACGTGCCCTAAACAATCTCATCGACAACGCGGCCAAGTTCAGTCCGAGTGATTCCCCGATTGATGTGACCGTCAATGGTTTCACGATCAGTGTGCGCGACTACGGACCAGGTATTCCTGACGCCGACATCGGCTTTGTTTTTGATCGCTTCTACCGGTCAGCGGAAGCCCGATCAGTTACGGGGTCGGGGCTCGGGTTGGCCATCGTTCGTCAGATTGCGGAAGAACACGGTGGAGTAACTAGCGCTCGTAATCACCCTGACGGTGGAGCAATTGTGAGCTTTAGCGTCTCGGGGTAGGAACATCGGCATCGAATGCGCCAGACTGGCATGGTGTTTGGATTAAAACGTTCGACGAAGAAAACGGACCCGTGTGCTCAGGCGCTCGTCAAAGCGATGGGGTCCGACAACGTTCGCCTTGATGCGGCGCACCGCCACCTTGCTTCTCGCGACGCATCGATTTACGAAGGTGGGTCGGCGGGTCCATTGTGTTTTCCGACTTCAACTGCTGAGGTTCAGACATGTGTCAAAATCGCGGCCCAGTTTGACCGGGCCTTTGTTGCTCGCGGGGCGGGAACTGGATTGGCCGGCGGCGCCGTGCCGTTGGCGGAACCCGTAATTATTTCGACCACACGAATGGACAAGGTTCTCGAAGTAGATGTGGCTAATGGAGTGGCATGGGTTCAGCCGGGGGTCGTTAATCTCGACCTCACCCGCCACCTTCAACCCTTGGGCTATAACTTCGCCCCCGATCCATCGAGTCAGCAGGTGTGCACCATCGGCGGCAACCTAGCCAATAATGCGGGTGGGCCTCATTGCTTAGCTGAAGGAACTACGTCCTCGCATATTGTTGCCATGGAAGTAGTGCTGAGCGATGGCGACATTGTGATGCTGGGTGGTCTCGAGGACGATCAGCCGGGCTATGACTTGCGGGGTTGCTTCGTGGGCAGCGAAGGCATGATGGGTATTGCTACGCGCGTAGCAGTCCGGCTCACTCCCAACCGTCCCGAGGTTGCGACCCTCTTGATTTCATTCTCTTCGGTGAGCGATTGCGCGGCCACTGTCGGTGCCATAATTGCTGCTGGAATTATTCCTGCTGCGATCGAAATGATGGACAAGAATTGCGTTGAGGCCGTCGAGCAGTACGTTCATGCCGGCTACCCGCTTGATGCCGCGGCCGTCTTGTTGGTCGAGGTAGATGGTTTGGCCGATGGTGTTGCATTCGAGGCCCAGGCGATCGACGAAATTGCCATGGCGAACGGCGCTTCCGAGGTTCGTACGGCGGCTGATGAAACCGAACGAGCATTGCTGTGGAAGGGACGCAAGACGGCCTTTGGAGCCATCGCCAACATCGCTCCGGATTATTACTTGCACGACACCGTCGTGCCACGCGGGGCACTGGTAAGCATCATCGAAACTATCTACGAGGTCGCCGACCGTCACGAGTTGTTAGTGCTCAACGTGTTTCATGCTGGCGACGGAAACCTGCATCCACTGTTGGTTTATAACGGTGCTGAACCAGGAATTATGGATCGGGTTCATGCGGCCGGCGAAGAGATCGTCAACGCTTCACTTGCTCTAGGCGGAACACTGTCGGGAGAACATGGAATTGGCGTCGAGAAGCGCGACTACATGACGCGCCTTTTCTCACCCGCTGACTTGGATCATCAGAATCGATTGCGTCAAGCGTTTGACCCCTATTGTCGAGCGAACCCCGGCAAGGTTCTCCCTTCGGGGCATACGTGCGCCGATATTCAGAGCCTCGAATCCGTGCCCAAGACGGTGTGGATATGAACGATCAGGTGTCTGAAGCGTTTGAGGATTTTGCGGCCACCATTGGTGACAGTGGGCCGGTTTCCGTTGTGGGAGGTAAGACGCAGTGGGCTCTGGGCGGCGAATCCTCAACTGGGACTCATCTCGTCACCGCTCCCATTGGGATTATTAGTTACCAGGCTGAAGAAATGACGGTTCGGGTGGGGGCCGGCACTACTGTCGCCGATCTGCATGCGGTGTTGGCCAAGCGTGGGCAACGTACGACATTGCCCATCCGATCAGGAGGAACGGTCGGCGGTGCACTAATGGTTGGCCACTCGTCAATTCACCGGTGGGGGCGTGGGCATCTGCGGGACGCATTACTGCAAGCCAACTATGTGAGTGCGGACGGTCAAATGGTGAAAGCGGGTGGACCAACAGTAAAGAACGTCAGCGGCTTCGACTTATGCCGAGTGCTTGTTGGTTCCCTTGGCACGCTCGGACTCGTCGGCGAAGTGATTTTGCGCACAGTTCCAATCGCGGCACACGAACAATGGGTCAGCGCAACTGGTGCGCAACCTTGGTTATTGCCGCACCGGCTTCTTACGGCGTCGGCCGTTCTTTGGGACGGGACTACGACATGGGTACACCTCGAAGGTCACCCCGACGACATCTCCTCGGACCATGCTCGTATTGCGGCCGACGGCTTCGCAAAGTGCGACGAGGGTCCTGAAATTCCGGCGTATCGCCGGATGCTACCGCCCGCTGATTTGTCGAAACTCCCAACCAGCGACGTCTTTGTGGCCGAGGTCGGAGTAGGTGTTGTGCACCAGAACGAACCCAGCACACCTCGCTCAGTTTCTGTTGGCGTTCGCAAACTCAACGAACAAATCAAAACCCAGTTCGATCCCGCCGGACGGCTTAATCCGGGACGCGACCCGCTCGACGGTTAGTTTCGACGGACGAACTCGACGTAGAATTCGGTGCAACCTGGTGGCTGGTGTAGCCGGTCGATCTTGACGTCGAGAAAATCGAGTTGCACAAGTTTGTTGATTAGATCCCCGAACTCGTCCATTGTGAAACACCACACATGGACGTCCTTGTACTCGCCGGCGCGGGTGCGATCAATGCGCTCGTGAACTTGATCGATGGTGTGGACGGGTTCTAACTCACCGGTGGCTTGTGGCAGCCAGGAGATCTCACCATTGCGCTTGCGGGCATAAATACAGTGTTCAGCTACGGCACCAACGCTTGGTCGGATGTCGCCGCGCTCGTGCGCATCAATAACGCGGGCAAGTGATGCTGAAGGCCGTTCAATGTCGAAGCAAAAGCGCTTGTCGGGGAGCACCAGTCCCAGCCGTCCTGACGGGGTGAGAACTGCGCCGAAGTCGTTCAAAAATTGAATGAGGTCAGGTGTGTGTTCGCCTACGTGCGCCGCAATGGCCCAATCGAAGACTGCGGCCCCTACGAGATCAGGCAGTGGCTGTCCGGACCAGACGTGATCCACGTCTTCGATGATGTCGAGGTCAACGTTGGTGTCTTTGTATTTCTCGCGCAGCGCTGTGTGATCAAGGTGATCCACAATGGTGACATCGAAGCCAGCACTGCGGGGTGCCATGGGCCGAAGGCTGGGTCCAACCTCGAGCACTTTGCCGGGCAGGAAACTGTCCTTGAGTGATCCACCGCCGAATAGGGCGTTAAGCCGCTCTTTTCGTTGTTCTTCTGCTGAAGGGGGGATAGGCGAAACAGATCGTGATGGTCGGAGGAGTTGGATGGCTACGTCCGGGACAACTCGGCGAATGGCGCGTTTCCACATGGTTATAAGCCTAGCTACGCCAGACTGTTGGCTAGTGCTTTGAAGGTGTGGCGTCATATGGCGTCTCCATTGTTCGGTGATTTCTGAGACGTAGAACGATGACTAATGTGCGTTGAAATGCGGCCTGTAGTTACCGGGGGTGCGAAGATGGATGAGCTGCAATTATCCATTCATTTAGGAGACCCCATGCGTCTTTCTACCCTCCGTATTGCTGGTGGCACTCGTGCTGCTCGTGTTGATGGCGACACCTTGGTTTTACTGGACTACCCCGACGTTAAGGCGTTACTAGAAGCCGATGGTCTCGAAGCGGCCGCTACAGCTACCGGCGAGACGGTGGCTCTGTTCGATGCTGACTTTGCCCCGCTTATTCCGAAGCCAGACAAGACGATTTGTGTGGGGCTCAACTACGCCGATCACATCAAAGAAACCGGGCGCGACAAGCCCGAGGCACCGACCTATTTTGCCAAATATGCTCGCGCGTTGATCGGCGCTTTTGACGACATCGTGTTGCCGGATCCATCGGTGTCGGAGTCCGTTGACTGGGAGGCCGAACTCACCGTTGTGGTCGGTAAAACACTACGCAACGCTGCACCCGAAGAAGCTCTGGCCGCAGTGGCGGGTTACACAATCATGAGCGATGTGTCGATGCGCGATTGGCAGTTCCGTAGTAGCCAGTTCTTGTCGGGAAAGACTTTCGAGGGAACGACTCCGGTTGGCCCGTGGATGGTTACAGCAGACGAGTTGGGCAATGGATCAGGTTTGGCAATTCGTACTGAGGTCAACGGCGTAACTAAGCAGGAGTCCAATACCGATCAGTTGGTGTTCAACACCGCGACAATTCTTTCGGATCTCAGCACCATTATGACTTTGGATGTGGGTGACATTGTGGCCACCGGAACTCCTGGTGGTGTTGGCCGGGCTCGCAACCCACCCGAGTTCTTGTTGGATGGCGACGAATTGGTCACCACCATCGAAGGCATCGGCGCATGTCAGAACAAAATCGTCGCCCGCTAGCAACCCCTTACCCTCCGACTTTTTCCCTTCACCGAACCCGAACTGGTAGGCGTGGGTGGGGGCCATGGCCCCCACCCACGCCTA
>Ga0307986_10001539_pt1 | contig 16727 bp, 22 predicted proteins | sample EllFjometageno82_FD_203170 | JGI IMG/M metagenome (GOLD analysis project Ga0307986, IMG submission 203170) | Marine microbial communities from Ellis Fjord, Antarctic Ocean - #82 | ecosystem: Environmental > Aquatic > Marine > Unclassified | place: Southern Ocean | collected 2014-10-09
AATAATTAAATCTGGTGGACCAGAATTAGCTTTAGAGTTAGAAAAAAAAGGTTATGAAAATTTTTAATTAAATGAAAGAACAACTACAAATAGATTTTGATAATATTGTAAAAACATCAAGTTTTTCGCAAAAAGATATTGAGCGAAAACAAAACTACTTAAACGATTTCATAAAAATAGGATTCCCAGGCAGAAGACAAGAAAACTGGAAATTTTCTGACTTAAACCAAATAATTAAAAAAAATATTGGAGAACTTAGCTTTTATAACGATTATTCATTTACCAATAAAGTTGATACATCTGTATATGTAGATGGGTTAGAGCATAACAAGATTGTATTTATAAATGGTAGGGTTGAAAAAATTGATTTTAGTTATGAAAAAAAAGAAAAAGTAGAAATAATTGAAGGCTCAGAAACAATCGATAAATTAAATAATTTTAACTCTTTAGTTGATTTAAATAGGGCATTCACAAATAAAAGTTACAAAATTTTAGTTAAAAAAGATTATAAATTAGAAAAACCATTAATAATTTATCATACGACAAATAAAAAGATTGAGTCCAAAAACATTAATTTAAACCTAGATTTTCAGTTAGAAAAAAATAGTTCATTAAGATTAATAGATTTATTTAATGATAAATCAGAAAAAAATTTTTTAAACATTTTCTATAATTTTGAATTAAATCAAGATGCAATTTTAAAAAATTATAAAGTTGATAAAGTAGAAAATAGGAATATCAAATATTGTTTAAATAACATTGAACAAGAGACCAATAGTTTTTCAGAAACATTTATTTTATCTTCTGGATCATATTTTTCCAAAAATGAAATTAATTGTAATTTAAAAGGGAAACATTCATCAGCATTTATTAATGGTATTTTCTCACTTTCTGAGGATAGGCATCATGAGATCAGAACAACTGTAAATCACTTAACAGAAAACACTAAAAGTTATCAATTAATCAAAAGTGTTTTAGACGATGGCTCTAAAGCTGTGTATCAAGGAAAAATATTTGTTAATTCAGAAGCACAGAAAACTGATGGTTATCAGTTAAGTAAAGCAATTTTATTGAATGAGGCCTCGGAATTTAATGCAAAACCAGAATTAGAAATTTATGCAGATGATGTTAAATGCTCACATGGTTCTTCATCAGGTAATCTAAATGAAGAATCAATATTTTACTTAATGTCTAGAGGTTTAAACTATCAGCAATCAAGAGAACTACTTATTAATGGTTTTTTGCTTGATGTAGTTGAAAAAATAACAGATTCAGAAATAAAGAATTTAATTAAAAATATGATTGGAATTAAAGAATGAATATAGACAAAGTTAAAAAAGAATTTCCAATTTTTGATGAAAAAATTAAAAATAATGATTTAGTTTATCTGGATAGTGCAAACTCTTCACAAAAACCAAAAGTTGTAATTGATAGAATTAATGAATTTTATACAAAACAATTTTCTAATGTAGGGAGAAGTGTTCACTATCTTGCTGTAGCAGCCACTAATCTATACGAAAATACAAGAACATCAGTTCAAAGATATATTAATGCTAAAGACAAAAATGAAATTGTTTTTACCAAAGGGGCAACAGAAGCGCTTAACCTAGTTGCCAATACCTTAGGTCAAGATTATTTACAAGAAGGTGATGAGATACTTATAACAGAGTTAGAACATCATTCTAATTATGTACCATGGCATTTTTTAAGAAAATCGAAAAATATAAAAATTAATTTCGCAGAAGTTAACGATGATGGTGAAATTACATTAGAAGAGATTGAAAAAAAGATAACATCTAAAACAAAAATTATTTCAATTACACATTTATCAAATGTTACAGGAGCCATATTGCCTGTTAAAGAGATAACAGAGTTAGCTCATTCAAAAGGCATAATTGTTGTAGTTGATGGTTGTCAGGGGGCACCCCATTTAAGGTTGGATATGCAAGATTTAGATTGTGATTTTTACGCCATTTCTTGTCATAAAATGTACGGTCCGACTGGATTAGGAATTTTATATGGAAAAAAAAAATGGTTAGAAGAATTACCACCATATCAAGGTGGCGGAGGAATGATTAATGAAGTTAAAAAAGATAGAATTTCATATGGTGATTTACCTAATAAATATGAAGCTGGAACAATGGCTACTGCGCAAGTCATTGCTTTTGACCAGTCTATTAAATTTATTGAAAGCGTAGGGATAGATAATATTATGAAACATGAGGCTGATTTAGTTGAATATGGTCAAGAACTATTGCAAAAAAATAATTCAGTTAAATTAATTGGTAACCCTAAAAACAAAGGTGGAGTTCTATCTTTTACTATAGAGGGCATTCACCCACATGATATAGCAACTATATTAGATGAAGATGGTGTAGCTATAAGAGCTGGACATCATTGTTGTCAAATTCTTCATGATAAATTAAATATACCCGCTAGTGCAAGAGCATCAGTTGGAATTTATAATACAAAAGAAGATTTAGATCAGCTTAATAACTCAATAAATAACTGTAAAAAAATTTTTAATTTATAATGAATATTAAGGAACTTTATCAAGAAATTATATTAGAGCATGGAAAAAATCCTCGCAATTTAAGAAAGACAGAAAATTTTAATAAAGATGCAAAAGGTAATAATCCATTGTGTGGTGATAATGTTCATATTTTTTTAAAACTAGACGAAGATAAAAAAGTACAGGATGTTTCATTTGAAGGAAGTGGTTGTGCAATTTCAATGGCATCAGCATCAATTATGACTGACTTAATGAAAGGAAAAGCCGAAGTCGAAGTTAAGGAAATTGTGAATGATTTTTTAGGAATGATTAAAGAAAACCCTGAGTTAAAATCTAAAAATTTAGAAGAGGACGAGAAAACTAAATTAATGTGCTTATCAGGTGTAAAACAATACCCTATGAGGGTTAAATGTGCTACTTTATCATGGCATACCTTAATTTCTGCAATTGACAATACTCAAGAAGAAATAAATACTGAGGTTAAAGGTTAAATTATGGATTTAAGAGAACAGGTAATAGCTGAAATTAGAAAAATTTATGATCCAGAAATACCAGTCAACATTTATGAATTGGGTTTAATTTATGATGTTAAGGTAAAAGAAAATAAGGCTAAAATAATAATGACACTAACTACACCCAACTGCCCTGTAGCTGAAAGTTTACCAAAAGAAGTTAAAGATACTGCTATGCAAGTAGAAGGTATCGAGGAAGTGGATCTAGATTTAGTTTTTGAACCACCTTGGAATAAAGACATGATGTCAGAAGCAGCCAAATTGGAATTAAATTTATAATGAATCCTGTAATCAGATTAAGCGACAACGCAGCTTTGAGAATTAAAGAAATTATGTCTGGTGCTGAAAAAGATTCACAAGGTGTAAGAGTATCAGTAAAAACTGGTGGATGTGCTGGAATGTCTTATGTTATGGAATACACGAAAGAAGTTAATCCAAATGATGAAGTAATAGAAGACAAAGGTGTAAAGGTGTTTGTCGATTCTGCGGCCATAATGTATCTTCTTGGAACCGAGATGGATTACAAAAAAGAGGAGTTATCTTCTTCATTTGTCTTTAATAACCCTAATGAATCTGAGCGTTGTGGTTGTGGAGAGTCTTTTAAAATAGAGTAGGTTACATTATCCTGTTATTTGCATACCAGTATTGCGTTTCATGCATATCTAGCGTATAAATTAATCATGAATACGTTTGAATTTAAAAACCTTGTTAAAAACCTAAAAAATTCTTTAAAACAAAGAACTTTTTTTAAAACACTACGTAAGGAAGTTGAGACTGGTGCCAACGGCACACAGGACTATGTTGTTAAAAAAGGTGTTAACAAAGATACAATTGCAACAACTAAACAGTAATTATTTACTAACTACTGTAATACATCTCAAACTCGACTGGATGAGGGGCATGTTCAAATTTATGAATTTCTTCAAACTTAAGTGCAATATAAGCATCAATTTGATCATCTGTGAATACACCACCTTGAGTTAGAAACTCTCTATCTTTATCTAAGCTTTCCATAGCCTCTCTAAGAGAACCACAGACAGTTGGGATTTCACTAACTTCTTCTGGTGGTAATTCATACAAATCTTTATCAAAAGATTTACCTGGGTGAATTTTATTTTTAATTCCATCAAGTCCAGCCATAAGCATTGCAGAAAAAGTTAGATAAGGGTTTCCAGATGCATCTGGAAACCTTATTTCACATCTTGCACCATTTTTACTTAAAGTAATTGGTATACGACATGAAGCGGATCTGTTTCTTGCAGAATAAACAAGAAGAACTGGAGCCTCAAAACCTGGAATCAATCTTTTATAACTATTAGTAGTTGAGTTAGCAAAAGCATTGATTGCTTTAGCATGTTTTAATATACCACCAATATAATGAAGAGCTGTTTCTGATAAACCAGCATAAGCATCACCAGAAAATACTGGTGTCTTACCTTTCCAAATAGATTGATGGATGTGCATACCTGAACCATTATCACCTGCAACAGGTTTTGGCATAAAGGTAGCTGTCTTACCAAATGAATGCGTAACCATTTGAACAACATACTTGTATAACTGAACATTATCTGCTGTCTCAACCAAAGTTCCATAAACCATACCTAATTCATGTTGACTTGGCGCAACTTCATGATGATGTTTTTCAACTTTTACACCTACTTCTTTTAAATTCTTTAAATATTCACCCCTCATATCTTGTTCGCTATCAACAGGGGGAACTGGAAAATAACCACCTTTAACTGGAGGTCTATGACCCATGTTTCCATTTTCATAAATTTTGCTAGAGTTGTAAGGTCCTTCTTTACTATCAAGAACAAATCCAGTGTTGTTTGGATCGTTACTAATTCTAACATCATCAAAAACAAAAAATTCTGGTTCGGGACCAAAGAAAGCTTTATCACCAACACCTGAAGATTTTAGATATTCTTCAGCTTTCTTAGCGACACCTCTAGGATCTCTTTCGTAGGGTGTTTTTTTTACAGCATCTAAAATATCACAAAATAAAATAACTGTATTATGTGACGTAAAAGGATCCATTATCATTCTTGAAGTGTCAGGTTTCAAAATCATGTCTGATTCATTAATAGCCTTCCAGCCAGCGATTGATGAGCCATCAAAAAAAACACCTTCATTAAGCATTTCTTCATCAACAACAGAGTGATCCATTGTTAAATGTTGAAGTTTACCTCTTGGGTCAGTAAATCTTAGATCTACAAATTCAGCCTCTTTTTCCTTAATAAACTCTAAAACATTTGCTGCGCTCATTTTGTCTCCCTTGTAATTTTAATAAGTGGTATTTATCAAAATAATTTTAATAAATATCGCTTATTTAATAAATAACACCTATGCAATTTTCACATAAGTGCTGTATTTATGCAATATTATTAAACAATTATTTTAAATTTGTGAACGCAATATTAAACAAAGAGCCAGTTAAAAGAGCTGAAAAATCAATTAAACAATTAACCAACCTAACATTTAGTGAAATTAAAAAAATAACAGAATGAGACAACCAAAGTTAATTGATTATATTTTGTTAACTGTATTATCTTTAATTTGGGCTTCTGCTTTTTTTAATATTAAAATAGCCACATATTCTTTTGGACCTGTAACAATTGCTTTTTTGAGAGTTTTCTTTGGAGCGATTCCAGTATTGTTACTTTGCTATTACAAAAATATAAAAATTGAAGCTTTTTCAAAAGACTGGCATTGGTTTGCAATGATAGGGTTTATTAACTTAGTGGCACCTTTCTTTTTAATTGCCTATGGTGTTAAATCTGTTCAAAGTAATTTAGCAGCTATTTTAATGTCCACTACACCATTGAGTTCAACAATATTAGGTCATTTTTATACTAAAAATGAAAAATTTAATTTAGTTAAAACATTTGGAATTTTAATTGGTTTTTCAGGAATTATATTTTTATTTTCTGATAATCTTTTAATTAATGAAAATAATTTTACTTCAGCTTTATTAATATTGCTGGGCTCAACTTGTTATGTGGTTGGAGGAGTTCTTACTTTAAAAATTAGTAAGAAAAAAAATGAAAATGTAACAGGCTCAATTTTGATATGGGCAATTATAATTTTATTGCCACTAGTAAGTTTTATTGAAAAACCCTGGCAATCTATTCCACGAACCGACTCATTAATTTCGGTTATTTACCTTGGAATTGTTTCAACTGGATTTGCTTGGTTATTAAGATTTCGAATTTTAAAAAATAATGGCTTAATTTTTCAATCTCAAGTTTCTTACTTAATACCAATATTTGGAACAATCTTAGGTTATGTATTTTTAAAAGAGCTAATAACAATTAAAGTTTTAATATCTTTAATAGCTGTCTGTATTGGCATCTACTTTGTAAAGAAGGCTGACAGTAAAAAAATTATTTAACAGTTGCCATCGCACTAATATGTGAAGGTCTTGTTTCACAGCAACCACCTAGTATTGTTGCCCCATTTTCTTTAAACCTTTTCACAATTTTACCAATTTTCTGAGGTGTGAGATCTTCTCTATGCCCTAGAAATTCATTTGGATTACCGTTTAATTTTGTAAAAGTTGAAGAATAGCCATTTTTGGGTTTAGTAGTAATAAATCCATTTATTTTGAAGCCAAATGGTACATTTAAACTTTTTAATTCGTTAAGATTAATTTCATAGTTTTCAGGTGAAACACATGAAAGTATAATGCCAAGTAAATTTTCATCAATTATATTTTTAATATCTGAAATGTTTTCTCCACTAGGTAATTTTGTACCCGCAGATATATGAATACCAACTAAATAAGGCTTGTTAAACTCCTTAATTGCTTTGATCCCACATTTAAATTCCTTAATACTACTCCAAACATCAAAATAAAAAAAATCTACATAAGGATTTAATAGTTTAGCTTGTTCATTTAAGTTTTTAACGATTTCTTCTTCACTTCTATCATCTGCCTCGTATGTTAAATTTTGAGGAGGTAAACCACCTGCAACAAAAATATTTGGAAATTCTTTTTTAACATCAAGAGCTATTTGACCTGCTTTTTTATTCAAATATTCGAACTTATCCTCAACATTATTATCTCTTAATCTTTTACGTCTAGTTGTAAAAGTTGTTGTAACAATTACTTCTGCCCCAGCTTTTACAAAGTCTCTATGTGTATCCAATAACATTTGATGATAATTTTCATCTAACAATGCATTTGCACTCCATAATGTTCCGTTGGGCTTCATGCCTCTTGCTAGAAGTTCTTGTCCCATACCACCATCCAAAACTCTTGTTTGCTTGAAAAAATTTAAATCCATTATAATCCTTACTTTTTTAGTGCTTTAGCTTAATGCTAGGTGCACAATATAGTTCAACTACCCTTTACCAATTTATTAAATGATTTCCTTTTTAGCAGCTTAAGTGTGCAATATGGACCAAATCGGCTAACATAAGATTATAACTATCAGATTAGATTGTAAACTATTATTTAAGTATAATTTTTACATTAAAAGAGAAGGATCTTCTTTCTCCCTCTATATTAAATGGATAAGCAGTGTGCATCAAATAATTTGGAAAAATCAACAAGTCTTTAATCTTTGGTACTACATTATAAATACTTTTACTCAGAAATCCTCTTTGGCCATTTATAAAATCTATAGTTCCATTAGTTTCTAATTTCTTATTTTTTACCATTTTATTTTTGGTCATACCTTTTGGTAGTTTTAAATAACCTACCCCAGATAAATCTCCTTCGTGATAATGTATAGGATTGTACTCTCCTTTAAATTGTCGAACTACCCAAAGATTTAAGATCTTAATTTCTTTAATATTTTTAACATTTTCGTAAAACAAAAATTTTTTAATATTAATCTTTAATTCTGCTCCTAAATTATGCTTTATGAATTTATCTGAAATTTTTAGCTCCTTTTTAATTTGACTAGCTAGTTTTGAGCTATAATCAATTTTTTTTGATTTAGATTTAACATCAAACTCCTTATTTAGTTTATCAAAAAATTTATTTGATATTTTGGTTTTACCAACTGATGGTCCAAAAGGTTTAATATTTTTCATTACAATATTAGATATAGTAAAAATTAATTAAATCAACATTATGGTAAAATCCTAAAACCCATTCTTGCAGCAACAAAAATGACCAATAAAGAAGTTATCAATGCTAATGTTTTATTAGTTAAAAATTTTATATTTAAGAAATTTCCGACTTGCCCACCTATAAGTACAACTAAAAAAAGAGGCCAATAATCTAAAAACTCATTAAATACGATATTTTTTGTAAGCTGTCCCGCTACACCAAAAATTGAATTTATTAAAATAAAAATAGAAGCTGTGGTTGCAATATGTTTTGGATATCCAGCTTTCATTAAAAATAATAATGGGCTCAAGAATATTCCACCTCCAATTCCAACAATACCAGAAACAAATCCAATTATCGAACCTAAAGAAATAGATAAAATTTTTGGTATTTGTTTTATTTTTAGTTGACCTTTATTGAATGATTTACTTCCAATTAATAAAAATATTCCTGCAATAACTAGGATAAAGAATAATAATATTTCGAAGATTTCTTTTTCGATTGAAATTGAAGCTCCTAAAAAAGCAAAAGGTACAGATCCAAAGAGATATGGTGTGAGTAATTTAAGATTAAGATTGCCAGATCTAATATAGTTTATTGAGTTTCCAGATACGACGATGATGTTGCAAAATAAAGCTATTATTGGAAAAATATAATACGGAATATCCCAAATCAGCATTAATGCAAGATAGGTAGACCCTCCACCAAAGCCAACGCTAGAATATAATATTGCTGTTAAAAAAAAAAATGCTGATAATATAATCATTTAATAATTTATTATGATTGTAAACATAGCTTTATTAACTGTAACAGATACCAGAACTTTTGATAACGATAAATCTGGTGCAATTCTTGTTAAAAAAATTAAAGAAGCTAATCATAATTTAATTGATAGAAAGATTTGCAAAGATAATAAAGAAGATATTGTACTAATTTTAAAAGAGTGGATTAATAAAAATGATATTGATGTTGTGATAACCACTGGTGGGACTGGTTTGACTGGAAGAGATATAACACCTGAGGCAATTGAGGAAATTGCTGATAAACAAATACCCGGTTTTGGTGAAGTTTTTAGAAACATAAGTCTAAAAACAGTAGGTACTTCAGCAATACAATCTAGAGCTTGTGCTGTACTGGCAAATGGTAAATATGTTTTTGCTTTACCAGGATCATCAGGTGGAGTTACTGATGCTTGGGATGGAATTTTAAAACATCAATTAGATATCAATCATAAGCCTTGTAATTTTGTAGAATTGTTTCCAAGGCTTAAAGAAAAGTAATTATTTCTGATATTTTTTTTTCCAATCAGAGTAAGGCATACCATAAACATGTTCTCTAGCATCCATATCTGAAACTATTATTCCTTTTTTTTCAGCTTCTTCCTTATACCATCTTGATAAACAGTTTCTGCAAAAACCAACTAAGTTCATAAGATCGATATTTTGAACATCTTTTCTTTTATCTAGATGTTTTAACAATCTCTCAAAAGTAGCCGATTGTAATTCTTTTTTTTTATCTTCAGTCATAATTAAAATATTAGACACATTTCAATTAAGCACAAGATGTAGGTAGAATTCAATCGTTAGTAGAAATAAAATTTTTATATCAGTAGAACCTTTAAAGGTTCTTTGATTAAATTTCTCATGGCTATCAAAAAAATAAAAAAAGCCAAAAAGTCAAAAAGTAAGGCCAAAAAAAAAATTAAGAATAAATTGGTCAAACACTCTTCTAAAAAAAATAAAATTAACAAAAAGACTAAAAACAAAAAGAGTGTAACTAAAAAAAAGTCAATAAAATCAATAAAAAAAAATAAGTTTAAGAATAACAATAAGAAAAAAGGGGGAAAAATGAGTACAGAAACCATAAAACGTGGACGATCCGCACTGTTGGATACGTCTCACTTAAAAGTGAAATTTCCATTTAAAGAACAGTATGGAAACTTTATAGGAGGAAAATTTGTTAAACCAAAATCAGGCAAATATTTTGATAACGTGAGTCCAATCAATAATGAGGTTATTTGTTCCGTGCCAAGATCGGATGCAAAAGATGTTGAGGCCGCATTAGATGCTGCACATGCTGCATTTCCTACTTGGGGAGTTACATCAATAACTGAAAGATCAAATATACTACTTAAAGTAGCAGATGTGATTGAAAAAAATTTGGAACTATTAGCTACCGCCGAATGTTTGGATAATGGAAAGCCTATTAGAGAATGTATGGCAGCTGATATGCCATTAGTTGTTGATCACTGGAGATATTTTGCTGGAGTTATTAGAGCAGAAGAAGGCACTGTTTCAGAGATAAGTAATAGCGAATATTCTTATCATATACCTGAGCCACTTGGTGTAGTTGGTCAAATTATACCATGGAACTTTCCATTATTAATGGCAACATGGAAACTTGCACCAGCATTGGCTGCAGGAAACTGTGTAGTTTTAAAACCAGCCGAACAAACACCAGCATCAATATTACTTTTGATGGAACTTATTGGAGATTTATTGCCTCCAGGAGTTGTTAACGTTGTAAGTGGTTTTGGTCTTGAGGCAGGTAAGCCTTTAGCATCATCTAAAAGGATCAGAAAAATTGCTTTTACAGGTGAAACAACAACTGGACGCTTAATCATGCAATATGCATCACAAAACTTAATTCCAATAACTTTAGAATTAGGTGGAAAATCTCCTAATATTTTCTTTGAGGACGTCATGGATAAAGATGATGATTTCTTTGATAAATGTCTTGAAGGTTTTACAATGTTTTCTCTTAATCAAGGAGAGGTTTGTACTTGTCCTAGTAGAGCGTTAATCCAAGAATCTATTTATGATAAATTTATGGAAAGAGCAATTGCTAGAACAAAAGCTGTAACACAAGATAACCCTTTGAAAATGGAAACCATGATTGGTGCTCAAGTATCATTGGAGCAAATGGAAAAAATAAAATCATACTTAGATTTAGGTAAAAAAGAGGGTGCTAAAGTTTTATGTGGAGGCGATGTTGCTAACTTAAACAGTGGTTTGGAAAAAGGTAATTATATCCAACCTACTATTTTTGAAGGCAATAACTCTATGAGGGTTTTCCAAGAAGAAATTTTTGGACCAGTGGTATCAGTTACTAAGTTTAAAGATGAAGCTCATGCATTAGAAATTGCTAATGACACTCTTTATGGTTTAGGAGCAGGTGTTTGGACTAGAAATGGAAATGTTGCTTATAGAATGGGAAGAGGGATCCAGGCAGGAAGAGTTTGGACTAATTGCTTCCATGCATATCCAGCTCATGCTGCTTTTGGAGGTTACAAACAATCTGGAATTGGCAGAGAAACACATAAAATGATGCTTAATCACTATAGACAAGTAAAAAACTTACACGTGTCATACAGTGAGAAAAAATTAGGCTTCTTTTAACAGATATATTATAATGGGCCTGTATAAAGCTACAGGCCATATAACTATGAAAGTTTCAGCAACACCCTTAGCATTAGAACTAATTGAAGATCTTAAAAAAGATCATGGTAAAGAATTGCTTTTTCATCAATCTGGTGGATGTTGTGATGGTAGTGCTCCAATGTGTTATCCGGTCAAAGAATTTCTAGTAAGTGATGATGACGTTTTAGTCGGTAAAATTGGAGGCATTCCTTTTTATATAAGCGAAACACAACATGAGGCGTGGAAAAATACAGATCTAATCATTGATTGCATACAAGGTATGGGCGGTATGTTTTCACTAGACAATGGCACTGGTAGAAGATTTTTAACAAGATCTGAGATTTGCGTTCCTACAGAAACTTAGTTTGATTAGCTTTAATTTAATCTTGAATTGCGCCCATTATAGTCAGTTATTATCTATTCTTGAGCCTGAAAATTTGATGAAGTTGTATTGGAGAAATAATGAAAAATAAAAGATTAACAGCAAATAAAAAAAACCAAAAACGACCTACTGAACTTAAATTAGGTCTGAAAAAAATAACAAATTTCACATCTCGGTCAATTAATAAAGTTTATAAAAACTTTAAAAAAAAACAAAAAATAGAAAAAAAAAGTGAATTAAAATTAAGGGAAGAGCAAGTTAAAAAAGAACAAAAAAAAATAGAATTAAAGATAAAAGAGCAATCTAAAAGAGATTATGAAATAAAGGTAAAAGAACAAGATCTAAAATTAGGGGAGCGAGAATTTGAAACAAGAGATAAAGAATATTCATCAAAAGAAGATAAGTTAAAAACAAAAGAACAAAAATTAGAATCAAGAGAGCAAAAACTTGAATTAAATGAACAAGAACAAATATTAAAAGCAAAAGAAATAGGATTAAAAGCAAAAGAAATAGGATTAAGAGAAAAAGAATTAAGTTTAATGAACAATGAACAGTTAACAAGAGAGAATGAGATAAAGACAAAAAAACAAAACCTAGAATTAAGAGAACAAAAACTTGAATTAAAAGATAAAGAACAATTAACAAAAGAGAATGAGGTAAAAAGTAAAGAGCAAAACTTAGAATTTAGAGAACAAAAAATTGAATTAAAAGAAAAAGAATTAAAACAAAAAGAACTGGAACAAAAAAAAATAAAAGATCAAAAAGATCTAAAACAAAAAGAACTTGAAGATCAAAAAATCAAAAAATGGGAAGATAAATTTGATCAGGAGCTAAAATTAAAAGAAGAAAAGGAAGCATCCAAACTTGAGCAGATTAATAGAAAGAGACAAGAACAATCAAGGCTATTTGAGGAAGAGAGAATATCTAAATTTGAGGAATTCAAAACAAATAAACCAGATGAATTAAAACCAGAAAAAGAAATAATTACAAAACTAGAGAGCTTTGAGATAGATGGTAATAAAAAAAATTAGTAAAAGAATAAGATTTAAAATTTAAAAAACTAACCAAATTAATTACTTTTGGATTTAAATCTAAAAGCTAATAAAATTAATATAACTGTTAGAAATATTAAAGGTTCAGTTAAATCTCTTTTTACTAACCATAAATAGTGAATAGAACCAAATAAAGAAATTAAATATATTAAACGATGTAGTTTTTTCCATTTGTCTTTTAAAATTTTCATCATTCTTTTATTTGATGTTAAGGCAAGAGGAATCAAAAGAAGCCAGGCTGAGAACCCAATAAATATATATTTCTTCTTAATTATATCATCTCCAATGCTTGTTAAATCAAATCTATAGTCCAAACCAACATAAGTCATTAAATGTACTGAAGCATAAAAAAAAATAAACAAACCGAACATTCTCCTATAATTAGCCCAGATATTTAGTTTTGTAATATTTTTTAAAGGTGTCATGGCAAGAGTGATTACAATAAAATAAAGTGTCCACTTACCAGTATGATGAGTTATGTCTTTTATAGGTTCTGGTCCAAGCTGATTAGTTATGATCTGATAAATAATGAAAAATATTGGCCCTAAAGAAAATATAAAAATTACTATCTTTAAATATTTTTGATTAATTTGTGTGAGCATTATTTTTTATATAAAAACTTAAAAGTTTTTTTTTAAATCCATTCCAGAATATAAATTTGCAACATCATCTCCATAACCATTAAATATTTGAGTTTCAACTCTGGGTGATAACAAGTTACCACCGATAACCCTCTCAGATGCTTGGGACCATCGCGGATGGTTTACATTTGGATTTACATTTGAATAAAAACCATATTCACGAGGTGAAGCATTCATCCAGGCAGTATTGGGTGGATTTTTTACAAATTTAATCTTTACGATAGCTTTTGCACTTTTAAAACCATACTTCCATGGAACAAAAATTCTTAATGGTGCACCATTTTGTTTTGGTAGTGATTTTCCATAAAGTCCTGTAACAACAGTTGTTAATGGATGCATGGCCTCATCAATTCTTAAGCCCTCTTTATATGGCCAGTTTAAGATAGGTCTTCTTTGTCCAATCATTTGCTCCGGATCATAAACGGTTTCAAATTCTACAAATTTCGCATTTGGTTTAAGTTTAACTTTATTAATTATTTTATTTAAAGAAAAACCTATCCAGGGAATTATCATTGACCAACCTTCCACACACCTTAATTTTAAAACTCGTTCTTCTGAAGAGAAGGAAGACAAAATCTCTTCAATTGATAGTTCTATTGGTTTTTCAATTTCCCCTTCAATTTTGATTGTCCAAGGTTTTGTTTTAAAGCTCTGTGACTTTAAATGAGGATCACTTTTACCTGTGCCAAATTCGTAATAGTTATTATACGTAGTTATATCCTTAAAACTTGTAGGTTGATTTTCACTTACATTAGCAAAGGTATTACTGATTAGAGGTAATGAGCCTAGTGATAAAGAGCCAAGGCCAAGACCTAAAGATTTAACAAAAAATCGTCTTTTTCTATAAACTTTTTCTGAGGTTATTTCGGAATAATTAATTTTTTTCATTTAAAATGGGGTTTCCTTTAAGCCAAGCACTTTCATTTTTTTCGTAATGTTCTTTTTTCCAAATTGGAGATCTTTTCTTAATTTCCTCAATTACATATCTAGATAAAACGTAAGCCTCATCACGATGCTTACAAGCAACGGCAATAATAATACTTAATTCTCCAAGATTTAAATAACCTTTTGAATGTTCAATAAATACAGCTTTATCTTTGATATTTAGCTTTTGATCAGTTTCATTATAAATTTCCTCAAAACTTTTGATAACAAGTGCGTCATGACTATCGTAAGTTATTCCAATTACATCTTTATTGTTGTTTTGATTTCTTACTGTTCCAGAAAAAAAAATTGAAGCTCCAAAGTCAGAAGATGAAATAAAATTTTCAGCCTCTGTAATTGAAAGCTTTTTTTCCTTTATGTCTATTACTTTTGTGTGAAGCATTAACCTCCTCCAATAGGGGGTATAATACCAATTTTTTGCTCTTTTAGGATTTTATAATTGTCGCTTATAATTTCATTTTTCTCAGAACAAAAAGCTGAAGATTGTATAATTTTCTTAAAATCTTTATTTCCTTTAAATTTTTCATCAATAAATGTTAATAATATTTCTTTAAAATCTTTAATGGAGGTTTGATCATTTATTTCAAGCTCCAGATAATCTTTCTTACTAAAATCCCTGCTAGCACCAAATAATTCTAAAATTATTTTCATTTTTTTAATTTTGGAGTAAATTTTAAATCATCAGTATTAAATCTTGATTTATTTTTTATAATAAAATCATCCATGAGCTTAACTTTTTCCTCTTCAAACTCTTTAACTTTACGACTCTTTAAATCAACATAAAGAGCCAAAGCTTCAAAAGTAGATGCTAAATATTTCTTATTTTTATGAACCATTTCAAATTTATATTGAAGACGTTTCTTATCATGGTCAAAATATAGTAAATTTATATTCACCTCATCATTAAGTTTAAGTTCTTGGTTATAAGTAATATTTGTTTCCACCATCATTGTACTCATTCCTGTGGTTTTTGCTGAATGTTCACCCATCGTAAAAATAGTATTAAGATTGTCTGCACCAAATTTATCAAATATCAAAAGATAATAAGCAACATTCATATGGCCGTTGTAATCTATCCAATCTTCAATAATTTTTTGAGAACTTAAATTAACTGACATTATTTAGAAGATATTTTCTAAAAATTTTGGAAGCCCGTCAGGATTAATCCATAATCCACTTTTTCCACCTTCTTTAACTAATAATCTAACATTATCAATTTTAAGATGAGGGTTCACAATTTTACTTAAATCATAAATCGTAATTAACGCGGCATTAACACCCATGATTGATTCCATTTCAACACCTGTTTTAGCAACAGCTGATACGACACAAAAAACTTCTAATGAGTTATCTTCTTCATGTAAAATAATTTTAGTTGCAGTGTGGTCTATAGGAAGTGGGTGGCATAAAGGAATTAACTCACTTGTTTTTTTTACACCCAAGACAGCAGATACTTCAGCTAAAGTAACAGGATCTCCTTTAGGCATTTCTTTATTCTTAATCAAATTAAAAACTTCTTTTCCAACATAAATTTTTCCAGAAGCAAGAGCTCTTCTAAATGTTTCTTTTTTAGAAGATACATCAACCATATTGAAAGAGTTTTTTTTAAAAATTTCTTTAGCCCAATCTTTAAGTTTTTCATTGTTTAATATTTTTAAATTTTTCATTTATCCCCCAGTACTTGAAAGGTTTGGGGTAATACCCGTATCTCCAAGCTCTAAATAATGTGACTCTTTTTTAAGGTGTAGTTGATTTATTATGAGATCTACAAGCTCTTCCTTTTGATTATCATTTTGCAGCAAATGTCTGATACTAGTTCCTGTGTTTCCAAACAAGCATAACCTTAAATCCCCTCTAGAAGTAATTCTTAATCTGTTACACGTTTTACAAAAATCTTTTGAGTATGGAGCAATTAATCCAAATTTACCCTCATATTCAGGATGAATATAGTTTAATGATGGACCAGCGTCCTTACCATGTGTTTGATATATCCAATTATTTTCTTCCAAGTAATCTCTAAATATTTTTGAAGAAACATGATTTTCATTAAAATAATCTAAATTATCACCTGTTTGCATTAACTCTATAAATCTAAAATCAATTTTATTATTTTTTATAAAATTTCCAAATTTTTCAAAATCTTCATAAGTATCATTGATACCTTTTAGCAAAACAGCATTAACTTTTATGTTTTTAAAATTTAAA
>Ga0307986_10001541_pt1 | contig 16718 bp, 21 predicted proteins | sample EllFjometageno82_FD_203170 | JGI IMG/M metagenome (GOLD analysis project Ga0307986, IMG submission 203170) | Marine microbial communities from Ellis Fjord, Antarctic Ocean - #82 | ecosystem: Environmental > Aquatic > Marine > Unclassified | place: Southern Ocean | collected 2014-10-09
TTGATACTACTAATGTAGTAATCAATGAAAAAAATACAAATCTCACCTTCAATTTTATCTGCTGACTTTAGTCAGCTGGGAAATGAAATTAAAAGATTAGAAGAAGGTGGTGCTGACATGATTCATGTGGATGTTATGGATGGTCATTTTGTTCCAAATTTAACTATGGGACCGCCAATTATTAAAGCATTGAGACAGTATACAAAACTACCATTTGATGTTCATTTAATGATATCTCCTGTTCATAAATATATTAAAGATTATGCTGATGCTGGTGCTGATATTGTTACAATACATCCTGAAGCAACAGAAGATTTGAAAGAATCTATTCAACATATAAAAAGTTTAAATAAAAAAGTAGGAGTTTCTTTAAACCCTAAAACTAAGATTGAACTAATAACTGATTTGTTGAATGAAATCGATTTAGTTTTGATTATGAGTGTAAATCCTGGATTTGGAGGACAAAAATTTATGCCAGAAGTATTGGACAAGATTAGAGAATTAAAAAAGATAAAAGACCAAAAAAAATTAGAATTTGATATTGAAATCGATGGTGGAATTAACTTTGATAATAACAAGTTAGCTATTGAGGCTGGTGCGAATATTTTAGTTTCTGGTACTACTGTATTCAAAAACAATAATGGAAACATAAAAAAAAATATAGACCTCTTAAAATCAAGTTAGAATAATGATTTTTAATAATTTATTAAATTTTATTAATAATTCATATATATTTTCTAAAAAAAAAATTCACTCTCTATATTTGGGCTCAAATATTTATAACAGAAAAATTACACCTTCTGATATTAGTTCCTTAGAATACTATCCAAGTCCTAGCTTACTTGATGCAATTATAAAGTATGATAAAAAAAAAATTAACATAGAAAATTATTCATTAAATAAGATATGGGATATGAAAAAAATAAAGGAAAAAGATTATAGGAATTTAAATAGTTTTTTTTGGTTATTTAGTTTGGATTTAAGATCTTCTAAAAAAGATACCCAAAATGTAATTTTGCAATGGATAGATAAAAATCATAGATACAACTCTAAAAACTGGGAAGTTGATATGCTAGCTAAGAGAATAATTGCTTGGACTTCAAACTCTAGACTTACTTATGAGGATGGTGACACTGCCTACAAAGATAAATTTAATGCTGTCATAAAAAAACAAATTAATCATTTGATTAATGAAATAGAGGGATCAGAAAGTGTTGATGATAAAATGATAGGTTGTGCGGCTATAATCTTAACTGGGTTATCCTATCATGATAAAGATGGATATTTAAAAACTGGACTAAGCTTACTAAAAAAACTTGTAAAATTTTCTTTTGATAGTGATGGTTTTCCAAAATCAAGAAGTATCAGACAATTATGTTTTTACTTGAAGTATTTTATTTTAGTTAGAGAATGGTTCAAAGAATCACAAAGTGAGATACCCAATTTTATTAATGAAAATATATATTATTTAGGTCAAGCTTATGCGTTCAGCTGGCAAAATAATAAAGTAGATCTACTTTTTAATGGTAACAATGAAACAAATAATGCTGATTTTGACCATTATTTAAAAAAGCTTGGTTATAGTTTTAAAAATCATAGCAATGAATTGGGAGGGTATGTGTGTCTTAATAGTAAGAAAGCTTCACTGCTCATGGACGTTGGACCAAGTCCTGATAAAAAGTTTTCTTCAAATTATCAAGCAGGTGCATTATCTTTTGAAATAATATCGAATGGGAAAAAATTAATTTGTAACTCAGGTTATTTTCAAAATCACAATCATCAATTGAATGAACTATCAAAATCAAGCGCAATACATAGCACACTAATTTTAGATGATAGGTCTTCATGTAAATTTAATAAAACTAAAAATGAAAGTTCTAAAATTTCTACCGGATTGAAAATATCAAAAAAAAATATTGTATTTGAAAAAAAATATTGGAAAATCAATGCAGCACATGATGGTTATTTAAAACAATATGGCATCATACATGAGAGAGAAATAGAATTTTATCCTGAGCAAATAAAGTTTGTTGGTTTTGATAAAATAATTTCAAAAAATGACATTAAAAATTTAAAATTTGAAATTAGGTTTCATTTAGAACCTAATATTAAGATAATGAAGACCCAAGATAATAAATCAATACTTATAGACCTTGATGGTGAGGGTTGGAAATTTAATTCTAATAATAGTAATATAAATATTGATAACGGTTTGTATTTTGGTGGAAAGGATTCGTTTGTTGATAATCAGAATATAGTCATTTCTGGAATGACTAATGATGAAAACCAGACTATAAAGTGGGAAATTACAAAACTATGATGAATAAAATCAAAAAAGCACTGATTTCAGTTTCTGATAAAACAAATTTGAGAAATGTTTTAAAAGTTTTAACCAAGCATAAGATTAAACTAATAAGTTCAGGTGGCACTTATAAAGAAATCAAAAAACTTAAATTTAAATGTTTAGAAGTTTCAGAATATACGGGTTTTCCTGAAATACTTGGTGGAAGGGTTAAAACACTACATCCCAAAATACATGCTGGAATATTAAGCAAAAGAAATAACAAATCTCATAGTAAGGATCTAAAAAATAATGATTTTGAAGAAATAGATCTTGTTATTGTTAACTTCTACCCTTTTGAAAAAACTCTAGAACAGACTAATAATCACTTAAAAATTATAGAAAATATTGATGTTGGGGGACCAACAATGGTTAGGGCTGCAGCAAAAAACTATAATGACGTTACAGTCATCACTTCTTCAGATCAATATAATGAACTAATTGATGAAATAAATATAAATAAAGGCTCTACGTCCATTGAGTTTAGAGAAAAAATGTCTTCAGAGGCCTTTTCTGAAACAGCATATTATGATGCCATGATCTCAAATTATTTTAACAAGATTAAAAAAAATAATTTCCCTAAAAAAAAAATTATCTACGGAAATTTAATTGAAAAATTAAGATATGGCGAAAACCCTCATCAACAAGCTGCTGTTTACTCAAAAACTCAAAGTTTAAATATTAAACAAATTCATGGAAAACAACTAAGTTATAATAACTACAATGATATATTCTCTGCGCTAACTATTTCAAAATCTTTACCAAAAAATTCAGGAACTGTTATCATTAAGCATGCTAACCCATGTGGTGTTTCTATTAATAAAGACACCTTAAAAAGCTACAAATTAGCATTAGCATGTGACCCTATAAGTGCTTTTGGAGGAGTAGTTTCATGCAATCACAAAGTAAATAAAACTCTAGCCATAGAGCTAAATAATATTTTCTTGGAAGTTATCATTGCAAATGGCTTTAATCCTGAAGCATTAAAAATTTTAAAAAAGAAAAAAAATGTACGCCTTATTGATGCAACAAACTTTACAATGAAGGATTTAGTAAAGTTTAGTTCAATTAATGATTCTTTTTTAACTCAATCTGAAGATATACAAAAATATAATATTAAAAATTTTAAAATAGTTTCAAAAAAGAAACCAAACAAATCTCAACTAAAGAATTTAATTTTTGCATTCAATGTTTGTAGATATGTTAAATCAAATGCAATTGTTCTAGCTAGTAAAGAGGCAACAGTGGGTATTGGATCTGGTCAACCTAGTAGACTTGATAGTTGTCAAATTGCAATAGATAAAATGAATAAATTTCAAAATTTAAATGAAGAAGTGGTTGCAGCTTCAGATGCATTTTTTCCATTTGTTGATGGTATAGAAAAATTAGTACAGTCAGGTGTTACTGCTGTAATACAGCCATCTGGATCAATCAGGGATAAAGAAATAATAAAATTTGCAAATCAAACTAATACAATTCTGGTCTTTTCCAAAACAAGACATTTTAGACATTAAAAATCTGATCAATTTTAGCAGCTAGAATAAAGTCATTTTCTGACAATCCCTCTATTGCATGTGTGGTAATTATTATTTGTGCATACCCCCATCCAAAAGAAATATCAGGATGATGGCCTTCTGCTTCTGAGATTTCTCCAACTTTATTGATAAAGTTTTGACTGTTAATAAAGTTTTTAAAGATAAATTTTTTTTCTAAGAAATAGATTTTTTTTTCATTATTTTTAACATCCCATCCATCTACTTTTTTTTGATATTTATGTATTTCGCTAATATCCAGAGATGGAATTCCTCCCTCACATGGTAAACATTTTTTTTTAATTAAATCAGTCATTTTTAATTAATATATCGTTATTATATTTTATTTATTGCTAAGTTTAAAGAAATGGAGCGGGTCAAGGGAATCGAACCCTCTACCTAATCGTTGGCAACGATTCGCTCTACCAATGAGCTAGACCCGCCTATAAAAACATTATAAATAGACGGTTTTTTTAACGCAATCAATAATAAAATTTTTGATTACTATATAGATATTAAAAAATTTGCTAAAAGGAATAATGAAAAAATTTGATTTACCCAAAATTATACCCCTCTTCCCTTTAAGTAATTTTATTATTTTTCCTTATACAACTGTCCCACTGAATGTATTTGAAGCAAAATACGTCGAGATGATTAATGACAGTATGAAATTAAATAAGTTAATAGGCCTGATTCAACCCAAAACGAATAGTATGAATCCTATTCCTGATCTTCATGAGACTGGTTGTTTGGGAAAAATTACTAGTTTTAAAGAAGAATCAGATGGTAGGTACTTAATTGAGCTTACTGGCTTAATACGATTTAAAATAACTAATGAAATTAAAAATAATAAATTGTACCGTGAATGCGAAGTTGATTTTGAGGATTACCAAAGTGATTTGAGTTTTCAAAAAGAAGAGTTAAAATTTTCAGATCTTGAATTAATTTTTAAAGATTTAAAATCACTATTTGAAAAAAAAGGATATTTAATTAATTGGAAATCATTAGAAAAACAAAATTTGAATGAAACCATAAATGCCCTGGCCATGGCTTCTCCTTTTTCACTGGAAGAAAAACAAATTTTATTGGAAAGTAAAAATTTACAAGTAAGAAAGAACAAAATTACCGAAATATTAAGTACTTATAATTATGATAATTTTGACAATACAACAGTTCAGTAATTTCAAAAATTTAAACCTTTATCTGCGAGTTTAATAAAATAATTTGTTAGGCCTTTGCTTTTTCCAGCAGTTTTTAAAATTTTACCTAAAATTTTACTTTTTGATTGCTTCTGAATATTAAAGAATTCATAAATAAAATCTATACTATTTGAGAAAATAAAATTTTTGTTTTTAGTTTTTTTTTCGAACTCATGTAAGATAGATGAATCAAGTTGTAAGCCTAAATCGATTTTGTTTTGAATAATTTCAGATAGTGTTTTAATATCTCTAAGATTCATATTAAAGCCTTGGCCAGCCAAGGGGTGTATCCTGTGAAGTAAATCACCAAATGCTAGAATGTTTTTATGGTGATAGTTTCTCAAATTAGATGAACTAAGTTTAAAACTGCTTAATTTAAGGATTTTTTTTATTTGATATTTTGGGTTATTTTTACTTATTAAATTTATAACCTCACTATCGTTATATTTTTTATTTTTAATCTCTAATGAACACACAACTGAGGTTTCTGTATTTGAAATTGGTAAAAATGCAATTGGCCCAAATCTTGTAAAAATCTGTGTTGCAATATCATTTCTTACTTTTTTATGTTTCAAAATTGTGGTGTACGCCAAATTATTATAATCTTTATTGATTGTTTTTGTGAAATATTTTTTAGATAAAAAATTTTTAGAATCACAATTAATTATTAAGTCATATTTATTTTTATACAATAGCTCTTCATTAAAATTATTTTTTATTATTTTTTTTTTAAAGAATTTATTTTTTGATATTATATTTTTTAGTGAATTGTAAAGTTCTTCATTTCTTAACATGTAAAATAAATTATTTTTACCATTTTCAAATCTTAATATCTTTTCACCCTCTAGTTTCTCTAAGTAAATTTCTATTTTTTTTATTTCCCAGAAAATTTTTTTTGGAATGTCATAAATATCTTTTTTGAAAAACTCCAAGTTATCTTTGGATATTCCTATTGTTCTTGTTATTGATGAATTTTCAATATTATTTCTGCCATAAATGTGAACATTTATTTTTTTATTTATAAGATTTTTAGCTAAAGATAGGCTGGTAAGACCATCTCCTATAATACAGATATTCATAATAATATTTAATTTTAACAATAAAAATTAGATGATACAAAGTGATTAATTTGATTTATTAATTTATGGAACTTAAAAAATTAGCTAATAATGCAATATATTTTATCATAAAAAGAGTTATTGAAATTGTAGGTATAGGAATTTTAATAACAGGTATCTTATTGCTGTTATCTTTAATTAGTTTTTCCCCTGACGATCCTAACTTCATTTTTCCAGATAACATTGAGATAAATAATATTTTTGGATTTCGTGGAAGTTTTACGGCTGATATTTTTTTTCAGTCTTTAGGGTTAATATCCTTATTAATCCCTTTTAGTCTTGTAGCATCTGGATTAATTATTATCTTCAATAAAAAAATTTATATAATAATAGGAAGTATTTTCTATACTATTTTATATTCTTTATTTGGTTCGTTATTTTTTTCTTTTTTTTATCCTATAGCATTTAAACTTTATATTAATGGTAATGGTGGTTTTTTTGGTAAATATTTAGCAAAAACTTTTTTTGGTTCTATAATTAATATTAATTCTGAAGTTTTTTATTATATTCTCATCTTATTAGTTTTAACTTTATTCTTAATTAGTATTCATTTTAATATGAATTCATTTTTTAAAATTACTAAAAAATTGTTTAAATTTTTGTTTTCAAATACAGAAAGAAATTACACTAATAAAAATGAGATAATCAGTGAATTTATACCTCAAGAAAAAATTAAAAGTCTAATTCAAGAAGACTTACCGTTTATAAAAAATGAAAGTAAAACTGATAATAAAAGGAATAGGTTTAAATTACCCTCTGTTGATTTATTAAAAGTTCCAACACAAAAGGATAGTGAAAAATTAAAAGATGATAATTATATAGATAGTGAATTTTTGGAAAAAATTCTCTTAGATTTTGGTGTTAGTGGTAATATAAAAAAAGTTAGCCATGGACCTGTTGTAACTTTAAATGAATTTGAACCAGCTGCAGGAGTTAAGGTATCAAAAATTATTAATCTTTCAGATGATATCGCAAGAAATACGAGTTCTGAATCTGCTAGAATTGCTACAATACCAGGAAGAAGCACTATTGGTATCGAGCTACCCAACTCAACACGAGAGAATGTTTATCTTAGTGAAATACTTTCAAATAATGATTTCATAAAAAAAGATATCAGGCTACCAATTGCTCTAGGTAAAAACATTTCAGGAATTCCAGTAGTGGGAGATTTGGCCTCTATGCCCCACTTATTAATAGCTGGAACTACTGGATCTGGTAAGTCTGTTTGCATTAACACAATTATTCTTTCTCTTCTTTACAGGCATACTCCTGATAGATGTAAGTTTATTTTGATAGATCCTAAAATGTTGGAGTTATCAACTTATGAAGGCATTCCTCACTTGCTTTGCCCAGTTATAACTGAAGCTAAAAAAGCAGCTTCCGTATTAGGATGGGTTGTTAAAGAAATGGATAATCGATACAAACTTATGACAAAAGAGGGTGTTCGTAACATTGATGGTTATAATTCAAAACATGCTTTAGCTATGCCATATATAGTCGTTGTAGTCGATGAAATGTCTGATTTGATGCTAGTTGCTGGAAAAGAAATAGAACATTATATTCAAAAACTTTCTCAGATGGCAAGAGCGGCTGGAATTCATATTATAATGGCCACCCAACGACCTAGCGTTGATGTTATTACAGGAACTATCAAAGCAAACTTTCCAACAAGGATATCTTTTCAAGTAACCTCCAAGATAGATAGTAGAACAATTTTGGGTGAACAGGGTGCAGAACAATTACTGGGTAAGGGCGATATGCTATATATGTCTTCTGCTAATAGGATAGTTAGAATTCATGCACCTTTTGTTTCAGACAATGAAATTGAAAAAGTTAATAACTATTTAAGAAGTCAGGCGGAGCCAGACTATATAGATGAAATATTAAGTTTTGCAGATGAAAAAGAAATTGGTGAAAACTCATCAAAATCTAGTGACAAAGATGAGCTATATCAAGCGGCATTAGATATAATTAGATCTGAGGGGAAAGCCTCAACTTCTTTTTTGCAAAGAAAATTACAGATAGGCTATAATAGAGCAGCAAGAATTGTTGATATGATGGAAGCTGATGGAATTGTAAGCAAAGCAAACCATGTTGGTAAAAGAGATGTTCTATGATTTTTAAGGTTTTAATAGTATTTTTCGTATTAAATTTTTATAGCCCTGTTTTTTCTTCCATTAAGGAAAAGATAATTTCTCAAATCCAGCTTACTAATAATTTAAGTTTTAATTTTATTCAATCTATTAATAATAAAAATGAAAATGGAAAATGCATTATAGAATACTCTAAAAAAATTTGGTGTGAGTATGACAATTCTAATAAAAAAATTATTGTTTCTAATGGAAAATCTTTAGTGATCAAAAATAAAAATAGTAGTAGTTATTACATCTACCCACTCAGCAAAACTCCCCTGGTCTTCTTGTTAGATAAGGAATATTTAATGTTAAAAATTAATATTTTAGAACCTAGAGAGATTGATAATAAATATTTAAATTTTACATTTTTTGAAAATAATAGTGAAATTAATGTTTTTTTTGATAAGAATAATCTATCTTTAGTGGGGTGGCAAACTGAAGATATTTATCAAAACTTAGTTGTTACGTTCATTTCTTCTGTTAAAATAAATCAAGAAATAAATAATAAAATTTTTATTTTACCAACAATTGATTAAGCATTTATCTAATTAATGTTTCAGATTTAAAAATTTTCATGCCTCTTGATTGATAGTTGTGTAAGGCATTTTTATGGTCCAAAGAGCAAGTGTGAACCCATACCCTTGCACAGCCTAATTTAAATGAAAATTTAATCGCTTCACTTAGTAGGTATCCACCTAGTTTTCTTCCAAAATATTCATCTAAGATACCAAAATAAGCAATTTCCGCTTCTTTTGTATCTTTGTTAAATAACAGCTCAAAATAGCCTCCTATTTCATCTTTATTTTTGAGAATGTAAGTAAAAAGTTTTTCATCAGAAACATACTTCGTCCAATCTAAGTCTGTCCAAACAAGTCTGTCAACCCATTGGCAGTTTTTACCTATGTTCTTATAAAAAAATTTATTTAATTGGAAATCTTTTGGATCTATTAATTTTACGGAATAGTCTTCTGATGGTTTTTTAACTTCCTTAAAACCTTTAAAAGACTTTAATTCTAAGTAGTTTCTCAAGATTTTTTCTTTCACTCAACCATTTTTCCAATTTTTTCTCCTCCAAATAAATGAAAGTGTAAATGTGGAACCTCTTGACCTCCATGCTCGTCTAAGTTGGTAAGAACTCTATAGCCTTTTCCTGTATCGCTTGATATCCCTAATATCTTTGAAACTTCTGTAATTGCTTTACTTAAAGCAACTATCTCCTTATCTGAAGCTCTATTGTTAAAGTCATCCAAGTTAATATAATCACCCTTAGGTATTACCAGTGCATGAATTTTTTTTTGGGGATTGATATCATGAAAAGAAAGGATGTGGTCATTTTCAAATATTTTTTTACATGCAATTTCTTTTCTTAAAATTTTTGCAAAAATATTATTTTTATCATAACTAATCATCTATTATTTTTTTCTTCAATACCTGACTGTTTTTTTCTGTTTTCTAATTCTTTTAAAACATCTTCAAACTTAATGTTAGCTACCTCTAATGTAACCAATATGTGATAGATAGTATCTGCTGCCTCGTGTACTACGTTACTCTTGTCATTTAGAGCTTCTTTAAGTTCACCAAACTCCTCTTCCATTTTATCTATACATTTAGACAGCCCACCAGATAATAAAGATGAAGTGTAAGATTTATCTTCTTCTTTATTTTTTCTATCTCTTATTATTTTTACTAAATTCATTAGATTTTCTGACATATCTAAATTCTAACAGGAATTCCTTTTGAATCCAAATATTGCTTAGCTTCTTGAATTGAATGTGTCCCATAATGAAAAATTGAAGCTGCTAGTACCGCACTTGCTTTTCCATATTTTACACCTTCAAATAAATGCTCTAGAGTTCCAACTCCTCCAGATGCTATAATGGGTATATTTACATTTTTTTCTATTTCTGAAATAAGCTTAATATCATACCCTTTTTGAGTACCGTCTCGGTCCATAGACGTAATTAACAGTTCTCCAGCCCCACTATCCTCCATTTTTTTTGCAAAATCTAAAACATCAATGCCTGTTTCTATTCTTCCGCCATGAGTATAAATTTCCCACTTATCATTTTTTTGTTTAACATCAATTGCTACAACAATGCATTGTGAACCAAATTTTTTACTACTTTCCTTAATTAAATTTTTATTATTAACTGCTGCAGTATTAATTGAAACTTTGTCAGCTCCCGAAACTAATAGTCTATTTATGTCTTCCAGGCTTCTAACTCCACCCCCAACAGTAAGGGGTACAAAACAATTTTCAGATGTTTTTTTAATAACATCAAATATAGTTTCTCTATTTTCATTAGAGGCCGTAATATCTAAAAAACAGATTTCATCTGCACCACTCTCGCTATAGATTTTAGCTTGTTCCACCGGATCTCCTGCATCTTTTAAGTCTATAAAATTAATTCCCTTAACCACTCTTCCATTTTTGACATCAAGACATGGAATAATTCTATTTTTAAGCATTTTCTAATTCCTTAAGATCTTTAAGTTTTATGTCTCCATCATAAATTGCTTTTCCAACAATCACTCCTTCAATATTAAATTTTTTTAGTGCTTTAATTTTTTTAACATCTTCAATTGATGAAATTCCTCCTGAAACCAAAACTGGTGCTGATGAAATTTTTGCAATACTTATAGTTTCTTCTATATTTGGTTCTGTTTTGGTTCCATCCCTATCAATGTCTGTATAAATAACCCTTGAAAAGCCACAGTCATTTACATTTTTTAAATAATCCTCTGCTGTTTGATTGATTGTTTCTTTCCACCCAGATACTGAAAGTTTTCCCTTCTTTGCATCTAAACCAAGTGCAATTTTATTTTTAAACTTTTTACATGCTTGTCTCAAGAAGTTGGGATTCTTAATGGCTGCGCTTCCAAGTATGACTTTATCGACACCTATATCAATATAGGCTTGTATTTTATCAATGGATCTTATTCCACCACCAATTTCGATTGCGATATTTAATTTTTTTATAATATTTTCTATCATCTTTAAGTTAATAAGTTCTCCTAGAAGTGCTCCATCCAAATCAACTATATGTAAATTGAGAAAACCTGCATCTTTATATTTTAAAGCTTGGTCAAATGGTGATTGTTTATAGATAGTTTGATTATAAAAGTTTCCCTTTAGTAATCTTACACATTTTTTGTCTTTAATGTCTATAGCTGGAAATATTTTCATTTTTATAAATTTATAAAATTTTCAATTATTTTTAACCCTTCTTGGTCACTTTTTTCAGGGTGAAATTGGGTTCCAAAAATGTTTCCTTTTTCAACGGAACAAACTATTTTTGAAGAGTAATCTGTTGTTGCTGAAACTACTTCTTTATCCTCTGGTATAAATTCATAACTATGAACAAAGTACAGGTGGGAATTATTTTTAATATTATTGAATATTTTACTCTTTTTAATAATATTTACTTGGTTCCAGCCTATATGTGGTAGCTTATATTTACCATTTTGGTTATCAATTCTCGATACCCTGCCAGAAATCCAACCCAATCCTTTGGTTTCTGTTTCTTCATATCCAACATCTGCGAACATTTGCATTCCCACACAAATACCAAACAAAGGTTTTTTTTTAATAACGGCAAATTCATTTAAGGTATCTTTTAGACCCTTAATTTTTTCCAAAGATTCTATACAATTTTTATATGATCCTTGTCCTGGTAATATTATTTTATCAGAACTTAATATAGTTTTTAGGTCAGATGTTACTTCTATCTTGATTTCTATATTTTTATTTTTGCATACTTTTTTGAAAGAATTAATTACAGAACTTATATTGCCAGATCCATAATCTATGATAGCAATATTCATTGCTTTTTTTATAGCGATCCCTTTGTTGAAGGAACCACACCCTTATTTCTTGGATCTATTTCTAAGGCAGTTCTTAATGACCTTGCTAGACCTTTAAAACAAGATTCAATTATATGATGACTATTGTCTCCATAAATATTTTCCATATGAAGTGTTATTCCTGCTGATTGAGAAAATGCTTGAAACCATTCTTTAAAAAGTTCTGTGTCCATTTCTCCAAGTCTTTCTACTTTTAGCTTAACCTTCCAGATTAAGTATGGTCTATTTGAAACATCGATTGCAACTCTTGTTAGCGTTTCATCCATTGGTATCATTGCGTGAGCGTATCTTTTAATTCCAGCAAAATTTTTTAGAGCTTTCTTCAAGGCCTCGCCTATGGCTATACCAGTATCCTCTGTCGTGTGGTGAAGATCTATATGAGTGTCTCCCTTTGCTTTTAAATTTATATCTATTAAAGAGTGTTTTGATAGTTGCTCAAGCATATGATCTAAAAAACCTATACCTGTATCAATTTTATACTTACCTTTACCATCAATATTTAAATCAACACTAATGCTGGTTTCTTTAGTCTTTCGAGAAATTTTTCCTTTTCTGCTCATGATATTAAATATCTATATAAGGATTATTCTACTTTATCAATATTACTAATCCACTACTTGAAGAATAAAAATTAATATCCATCTATAAACTATGACTACAATAGTACTTATTAGAAAAAACAATGAAGTAGTGGTAGCTGGTGATGGCCAGGTTAGCATGGGTAATACGGTTATAAAAAGCACTGCTGCAAAAGTTAGAAAAATTGAAAAAAGGAACGTGATTGCAGGGTTTGCTGGATCTACTGCGGATGCTTTAACTCTATTTGAAAGACTTGAGGCAAAACTTGAAAAACATGCTGGAAACCTTCCTAGAGCTGCAGTTGAGCTAGCTAAGGATTGGCGAACTGATAAATATTTAAGAAGACTGGAAGCTTTAATGGCTGTTGGTGATAAAGAAAATAGTTTTATAATTTCTGGAACAGGAGATGTTCTAGAACCAGAGGGTAACGCTATAGGCATAGGTTCTGGTGGAAATTATGCTTTGGCTGCTGCTAAAGTTTTATTAGACACAGAGCTAACAGCAGAAGAGGTGGCTAAAAAGGCTATCAAGGTTGCTTCTGAAATTTGTGTGTTTACTAATGATAATATTAAAATTGAAAAAATTTAATGAAAGACTCAAACGTTACACCCTTTCCCAAAGAAAAAAATAAAGGTAAAGATAGCTCTCTAGTTAGTTCTTTGTCTCCTAGAGAAATAGTTTCTGAGTTGGATAGATATGTGGTTGGGCAAAATAAGGCTAAAAAAGCAGTTGCTATTGCTTTAAGAAACAGATGGAGAAGGCAAGCTTTAAAAGGTGAAATGAGAAATGAAGTTTTACCAAAGAATATTTTGATGATCGGTCCAACTGGTGTTGGTAAAACTGAAATTTCTAGAAGGCTATCTAAATTAGCAGAAGCTCCTTTTGTAAAAGTAGAAGCGACAAAATTTACAGAAGTTGGTTATGTGGGTAGAGACGTCGAACAAATTATAAGAGATTTGCTAGAAATTGCTATTGCTTTGGAAAAAATAAAAAAAAGAAAAGAAGTTAATACAAAAGCACAAAAATTAGCTGAAGAGAAAGTTTTAGATGCACTTGTCGGAAATAAAGCAAGCCTTGCTACAAGAGAAAGTTTTAGAAAAAGATTAAGAGATGGCGATTTGGATAATAATGAAATTGAAATAGCAGTAAATGATAGCACCTCCCAAGCTTCCTTTGAAATTCCTGGAATGCCAGGCGCAAATATTGGTATGATAAATATTGGTGAGATGCTTGGAAAATCTGTTGGAAAAAAAGAGAAAAAGAAAAAAATGTCTGTTAAAGAATCTCATGAAATTTTAATTAATGATGAAGCTGACAGGCTAATTGAGGAAGATAAAATTATAAAATCAGCCATAGATTCTACTGAAAATAATGGGATCGTTTTCTTAGATGAAATAGATAAAATTTCAGGGAGAACTGACAGGGCTGGAGGGGATGTTTCTAGAGAGGGAGTACAAAGAGATCTGCTTCCTTTAATTGAAGGAACAACTGTGAGTACAAAATATGGTCCAATTAAAACTGACCATATTCTATTTATTGCATCGGGTGCATTCCAACTAGCAAAGCCTTCAGACCTGCTGCCAGAACTACAGGGAAGACTACCTATTAGAGTAGAGCTCGAGGCTTTAACTAGTGATGATTTTAAAAGAATTCTTAAAGAACCAGATTATAGTTTAATTAAACAGTATGTTGCTCTTTTAAAAACTGAAAATGTAGAATTAGAATTTTCTGAAGATGGAATAGATGCTATTGCTAATATGGCTTCAGAAGTTAACTCTACTGTAGAAAATATTGGTGCAAGAAGATTGCATACTATCATTGAAAGAATATTGGACGATATTAGTTTTACAGCCACAGATAGAGCTGGTGAAAAAATTATAATTGATTCTAAGTATGTTAAACAAAATCTAGATGATCTTGTTAAAGATACGGATTTATCTAAATTTATCCTCTAAAAGATTATTTTGTTTTAAATTTATTTTTAAGATAAATATAAAAGGCACCACTTCCACCATCCTCAATTTTTGCATCTGTAATTTCTATGATCATTTTAGTTAGGTTTTCATTATTCTCAATAAATTCTGGAACTGAGTATTTTAGTATACTCAAGTCACTTGAAACATAGGGGTTTTCAATATTTTTAGATCTAAGGCCCTTCCCTGTAATCACTATGATTCTAGTTACATTTTTATCAAAACAACTTTGAATAAATTGCCCTACAGCCTTGTTCGCTTCTTCAATGGTGTAACCATGAAGGTCTATTGTTTTTGTTTTTTCAAATCTTATTTTTTTTTTTTTAACAAAATCTTTATTGGGTATTTTCTCTTTGTTTTTTAGAAAGTTTTCCCAATCTTTTTTATCTTTGTCTGAAATTATCTTAATCAATTATGTAATAGTATTAATTAGTAACCAATTAGGATTAGATGATTTTATATCTTTTGAAAAAACCCACGTATCATAAACTGTCTTAATTTTTTCATTGTCTCCAGAAATTATTTTTTTATCTTTGTCTTTTATGCATGTTATAATCTCACTAATAAAATCTACCGTAACTTCAAATCTATCATCTATCTTTTTATGATTTTTAACTGCAGCTGATTTAATTCCTATAAAAGTTATCTCTGCAAAGTGACCTTTATTTTTCCTATCTAAAAGAGCCTCTTTAAATTGATCGTGAATTTTTTTACTCAAAAGTGGTTTGCTAGCTATCAACTTGTTATCACTATCACTAAAGTCTGTAATAATTGTTTCGTATGCAATTTCCGCACCTTTTAAAAATTCTCTCTGTATCTCCCCATCAAAATTTTCTTTGTTTTCTTTTGGGCTTATTTTTATTTTTTGAAAATTTTTGCCAAATTGTGCTGGGATTTTTCCTTCAAAACCAGTTTTTTTACCAAGTATTCCTCTTAGACGAAGAAAAATAAAACCAGCAATCATTGCCAAAAGAATAATATCGATGTATTCGAAACTGTAACTCATAAAGTAATAATATTTACTATGTTGATTAATTACAACTAGCAATTTAGAATAAGGACAAATGAACACATTTTTATTACTACTAATCATTGTACCAATTATTGAGATTTATTTGTTTATTGAAATAGGCTCTCAAATAGGCGCCTTTAATACTATTTTGCTTATTTTCGTTACTGCTTTTTTTGGTATTGTTTATGCGCGTTATGAAGGTTTTAACTCTCTAAGATCCGGGATGTCCCAAATTGTTAAAAAAGAAGTTCCGGTTTATGAGATTGTCTCTGGTGCTGCTTTAGCTTTTGCAGCGTTACTTTTGATTTTGCCAGGATTTGCAACTGATTTTATAGGTTTGCTTTTAATTTTTCCACTCACCAGAAAATTGATTTTTAGTAAAGTATCCATTAAAAAGAAGCCCGAAAATACTAAACAAAATTTTATTAATGGAGAATATGAAGATATAGAAGAAGAAGATGACAACAGAAAAATTTAAAATATTGTCAAAATTTGTAAAAGACATGTCTAGTGAAACACCAGACGTACAAAGTTATCTCTTTGTAAAAGAAAATATTTCAAAATATCATTTAAATATTGAAATTAAATCAGTCCCATTAAAAAATAAAATGATTGAAGTTAATACTACTTTAAAATTTGAGGATAAAGAACCAAATGAAAAAAAATCACATTTTGAGATAATCTACTCAACTATTATTAAGGTTGGGGATGAGGTGAATGAAAAAAAGGAACTAGAAAAAATTATACTTTGTGATGTTCAAAATAAAATATATCCAGAATTAGAAAGAATATTTTTAAACTTATTAAATGATTCTGGTTTTCCAGGAATTAAATTAGATAAAAAAATCGATTTCAATAAATTATATAATGAAAGATCTAACTAAAAAAATTTTTCTTTAAATTACTTTTTAAATATTCTTTATGTAGCTTAAGTTCTTCATCCGTTGGTTTGATTATTTTTTTAT
>Ga0307986_10001542_pt1 | contig 16710 bp, 14 predicted proteins | sample EllFjometageno82_FD_203170 | JGI IMG/M metagenome (GOLD analysis project Ga0307986, IMG submission 203170) | Marine microbial communities from Ellis Fjord, Antarctic Ocean - #82 | ecosystem: Environmental > Aquatic > Marine > Unclassified | place: Southern Ocean | collected 2014-10-09
CTATAATTTTCTTCTTTTCTGATCACGGAATGAGAATGACTCGAAACAAACAGTTTTTATATGATGGCGGATTAAAAGTCCCATTAATTATTGCTGATTTCACAAAAGCAAATAAAAATTTAATTGGGGGGAGAACGAATACGGATTTGATAAGTGGTCTGGACCTTGGTACAAGCTCTTTAAAATTGGCGGGAATAGAAATTCCTGAGCATATGGAAGGTCAGAATATGTTTAGTGATGAAAAACGTGAATATGTAATTTCTACAAGGGATAGGTGTGATTTTACCATAGACAGAATTAGATCCGTTCGCTCAAAAGAATTTAAATACATTAAAAATTTCTTAACCGACAGACCTTACTCTCAACCAACTTATATGGATGTTGACGGAATTGCCTTTGTAAAAACTATGCACCAATTGCATAAAGATAAAAAACTGAATGAAGTTCAAAATAGATTCATGACAGATTTTAGACCGGCAGAAGAGTTATACAATTTAAATAACGACCCTTTCGAGTTGAACAATTTAGCAACAAACCCAGCTTACAAAACTGTTTTAAGAAAATACGCGGGTGTCTTAAATGATTGGATTAAAAAGACAGATGACAAAGGGCAATATCCTGAAGATGAAGAAAATTTAAAATTAATGTTAGGTGTTTGGGGAGAATATGCTGTCAATCCAGAATATGAGCCATTAAAGAAGAAATACCCAAAGTTAGCTGGCTCACAATTTTATTTAAAAAGTGAGTCTTTTAAGACTGTTTCATTCACAACTTCTAATAAATAAAATCAATGCTGAATTAGAGGGTTTAATCATCGTCTTCGTTTCCAAATGGTTTTATCTGAGGGATAATAAAAGAATTTTGGGTTAAATGAAACAGGACAGGAAAAGCCAAATAGCTATAATTAAATTAGCAGATGCTTGGAAAAATGCTTCTTGGGAATAATTGTTTTCAGAGGCAACAATCAATATATCCTCCTTGGGGAAGGTACTAAAACAACTGTTAAACAATAACATTAAAACAAAAAACCAATATCTATTCATTATTGATTTAAAAAGAATTAACATATCCATATTAAAAGTTTTTTGTAAGTTTATTTATATAATCAATAAAATATATTATGAATAAAATATTAAATCAAATTTTGGATTTACCTCATATGGTGAATCAAAAACTTCCAAAAAACAATTTTAATGCTATAGTGGAAGGTTCAGAAGGCTCCTTTGGAAGCTGGGCAGGAACTTTTTATAAGATTGGCGCTTTAGTTCTTCTTCTTGGAATGTTAATCGGTGTAATTACTGGAGGAATAGACGCTATTAACTCTGCAAGTGGCCTTGGAAAAGGTACCGCTGTTGTTTGTATGCTTATTTTAATATACGCAGCGTTTCCAATTGCTCAAACCGTAAGATCAGCCGGAGATAGTTTAGCTGGTTCCAAAAGCGGAGTCGTAGATTTCTTTTTTAGAGATCTTATTGTAGCCAATATCAAACTGGCAGGTCATGCTGGAGCTTTAGTCGCTTTATTTGGAGCATTTTGCGCTACATTGGGATGGCTGTTAATGGGCACAGACCCAAATATTTCTATTGCTCCTGAATTATTTACTGGAATAGCATATTCTGTTAGCCTACCTATTAATGCTGCTGCTGAATTTTTATCAATGATTCGCTTGGATTTTGTAGGAGGAGTACTGAAGGACTTTAGCGCTATGGATGTTACTGGTTCAGACGCTTCTGGTTATAACATAGAAGGACTTGTAGCTGTTGGATGGAAATATGTTCAAGTTACAATTGTATTAGTAAAATTATATGTTTCTCTAGCTATTTATAATTTCCTTTATGGGCTTTTGAGTTCTTTATCTAGGTGGATAAAAAATCCATCTCTTCCAATCAAAACAAGTTGATTACAAGAACTATTAAATGTTTATGATTAAAAGTAAAAATCATGAGAGGCTAGTTCTTCATTAATTAGTTTGAAATTACAAAAAAACCTTTACAAACGTGAAGGTTTTTTTTTACATAAACTTTATTATTGAGTAAAAATAGATTCGTAATCGTGAGATAGGTAAGTGTTTTTAAAAAGTTAGTTTAACCTATTTACGAGGATTAGAAATACCTGAAGAGGATATAAATTAAATAACTTTATTAATTCCTTTAACCAGGGATATAAAAAAATTCCCTAAACTTAATTAGAGGGGAATAACTTAAAGGTGTGGCTGGGTTATATTAAAAGCAACTATTAATTCAAAATTATCGATTCTTTATTTATTTATTCACCATAAAGAATTTCAGGAGTTTATTGTTTAATATAATTTAATATTGATTCTACTCCAAACTTTATTTTTAATATATATTATCTTTGAATATGGGATTAACAAATAATGATATTTTTAAGAAACTTCGTGTAGCACACAAGCTAAGGGATGATGAAATTGTTGAAATCTGTGACTTAGTTGATTATAAGATTTCTAAATCCGAACTTGGAGCATTTTTTAGAAAAGAAAGCCACGAAAAGTATATGGAATGTGGTGATCAAATCTTACGTAATTTCTTAAATGGGTTAATCATTCATTTAAGAGGACCTATGGATAAGACAAAATAACATCATAAAGCGGAAAAGGTTTAATAAGTTATTATCTATACTAAATTCACAACCTATCTTTATTAATCACTTTGTTTTGAATAGATAGACTCCCCCATTCATTGATTTTTAAATCATCTAATTCTTTTTGATCAAAAGGGTTTTCTATGTAATCTTGAACATTGTATAGAGCCATAAGAACAAAACTGACTGCTAATAAAAACAACAAAGAAATGGTGCTAAAAAGATTCAGGTAATAGCTGTTAAGGATTGATTGAGAATTATAAAAAAATAGTGAAAAATATATAAATAACAAGCAATATTTTTTAAGTGATATAGGAAGTTCCGTGAATTTTAATACCGCGGATCTTCTCTGCAGAAAGAAAAAGTTCATTTTTTACTCTTATTAGACTGTCCTTTTCCCTTTCATTGAAAAGTTTTTTGTGTGATCAATACTAATATTGATTTTATGAAGATAATCTATAATTAAAAACCGATAAAATAGCCTTTACAGTTGTTTTGAAAGAATTTTGCATATTAAAATGGATAATTGTTTTTTATAAAAAACTTGAGTGGTTCAATAAATAACCTATTAAAATTCCTAGAATCTGGAATATCATTCTTATTTTGATCTATACTAAAACTTGATTTTGTTGAATATCTTGCATACCAGAATAAGAATAAAACTATTATTGTAATACATATTACTACTATTAAAACGGTATCTATCATTAGAGTATCTTTTGATTTATTATTGAGCGTTTAATTCTGATCTCTTATAATTGCAATATTTCTAAAACTAAATTTTCATTTCGTTTTAGTTTCATTTTTTTTCTGATACTACACCGCATATTATCTAAAGTACTTTTTGATACTTCAGCAAGTTGAAGCATGGTCTGGAAAAATATTTTCGAAAAAAAATCATTCATAATCCTATCTTTATTTCACAATAATATATGTTTAAAACCACATGAAGCAAGTGTCAACTACTTTAAAATTAATGTATTGGAATAAATAAACTCACTTTAAGCTATTATAACTTGAAGATCCTATTTAAAAATGATTCCGTTTCTTTTATTAATATGAAGATGTTAAAATTGCTAGAATTGTTTCAATTCCCATTAAGTAATTCCCAATTCTTAAATTCTCATTAGGGCTATGTTGATTGTTGTCAAGATTTACAGTGGGTACTCCTATGGCCGGAACTCCTAATTGAGATACAAAAGGTGAAATTGGAACAGATCCACCACTTGTTCTAATTATAACTGGGTTTTTATTATAGTATTTTGATAAAATATTAGTTAACCATTTCCCCTGTTTTGAACCTGTATCAGTTCTAAAAGCTGGATATGCAATTTTAGAATTCATCCGAACAATCTTATCATATTTCATTCTCTCCTCTTTAGAGGGCTCATGATCAATAACAGTATAGCCTAGTCCTTTTATATGGTTTTCAACTCCTTCAATCAATTCTTCAGGTTTACTCTCTAAGACTAAACGTATATCTATTTCAGCAGTTGCTATTGAAGGAATAATAGTCCTTGCTTCTTTTCCTACCCATCCGCTTTGCATTCCTCTGATGTTTAGAGAAGGGTATTGAATAGACTCCTGGTAGGTGTTTCCTACTTTATCATTAATTTTTGTTTGTGTTCTCTCTTTAATTGCTCTTTCTTCAGTTGGAACTGCTTCCAACACCTCTTTAACATCTTCGCTTATTGAAATTCCTTTATAAAAATCAGGAATTACTACCCGTCCATCGTCATCCTTCATAGAGGCCAGTATTTTGGTCAGCATTAAAGCTGGATTAGGAATATAATTTCCATAATGACCACTATGTTGCGCAGTTAGTGGTCCATATGTCGTTAATGTAAGTGATGAAATTCCGCGATTTCCAAAAACCAAAGTGGGTAATCCCGATGTATGCATTGGCCCATCTAATATTAATAAAAGATCCGCAAGCAAGTCGTCTTTATATTTTTTAACAGCCTGAGGAAGTCCCGGAGAACTTTGCTCTTCTTCAAAATCTAAAATCAGTTTGATATTAAAAGATGGGTTTTTATTTATCTTTTTAAGATGATTTAGGGCTGTTATAAACATTACAAAAGGTCCTTTATCGTCTGCACTCGATCGGGCAAATATTCTTAAATCATCAATTAGCTCTCCATCAAGTGCCTCCCACCCTAAAGTTCTAAAGCCACCCCCTTCCTCTGTTTTTATAGTTGCCTGGTAGGGGTTTTGTTGATCCCATTTTGATAGATCTACCGCCTGACCATCTAAATGCATATAAAAAGCTACCGTTGGGAGATTCTTTTTAATCTTCTTGTTTGCTATAAGTAAGGGTAAAGAAGATGTTTTTAACATTTTTATTTCAAAATCTAAATCAACTAATCTATCCTTAACCCATGTAATGTTTTTTGTAATTTCATCTGGTTTTGCAGCATCATTAGAAAGTGCCAAAAAATCTTTAAAAAGAGTTAGACTCTCCACTCCAACTTCACGTGCTTGAATTTCATAAGTACGTTGTGCAGAAATAGATTGTATGGTTATCAATAAAAAGAGACTTATGTATGTTTTGAAGTTCATCAGGATGAATTTATATGTGAATATTTAACTGTATTAGTGTAAATATAAAGATTTGACATACCATACATTACAAAGATTTAAATAAATTTTATTTGTAATTTCGTTAGCTATTAATTACATCTAATGAAAAAATTAGTTCTCTACTTTTCTCTTTTAGTTACCTCGTTAGCTATTTCTCAAAATTCTAATCCCAATCAAAATTTAAATTTTAACGGTACTTATTTAGAATCAGAACCTGTAATTGACGGAAATATTCTTGGTGAAGCTCTATGGAGCAAAGTGCTTCCCATCACAGACTTAAAACAGATTAAACCCAATTACGGAGCTCCTGCTTCCGAGAAAACAGAAATACGTGTCGCATTTACCTCCAAAACAATTTACGTTGCAGTGGTTTGTTATGATTCTACCCCAGAAAATATTGTAGTTTCAGATTCAAGACGTGACGCAGATCTCAACGATGATGATAGTTTTTTATTCATCTTGGACACTTACAACGATCAGCAAAATGGTTTTCTATTTGGCACCAATGCAAATGGAATGGAATATGATGCTCAGATTGATCGGGAAGGCGAAGGGAATTTTAGTGCAAATAGACAACAAGGTGGTGTGGTTGGTGGAACAAACATTAATTGGGATGCATCATGGAAGGTTAAAACAGAAACCGGTGATTATGGATGGAGTGCTGAGTTTGCAATCCCTTTAAGATCAATTCGCTTTAATAGTGGAACAAATAAAACATGGGGAATAAACTTTCAAAGAAATATTAGTAAAAGAAGTGAAACTACTTTTTGGGCAAATCTCCCTTTAGGTTTTGATATTAAAAGATTGTCTTTAGCAGGTAAAATGAATGCTTTAGATTTAAAATCACCGAAAAATTTAAAAGTCATCCCTTATGGCTTAACTCAATTAGTAAATGACAATAGCCCCTCAAACAACAATACATCTTCGGCTGCTATTGGAGGAGACATAAAATACAGTCTTACACCTGGGTTAACATTAGATTTAACCTATAACACCGATTTTGCACAAGTAGAAGTAGATGAGCAGCAAGTTAATCTAGATCGATTCAATCTTTTTTTTCCAGAAAAGCGTCCCTTTTTTCTTGAAAACGCTGGTCAGTTTAGTGTAGGGAGTGCTGGTGAAATTGATCTTTTCTTTAGTAGACGTATCGGAATTGGTGAAGAAGGTGAGCTTGTTCCTATTATAGGAGGTTCGCGTGTGTCAGGTAAAATTGGACAAACTAACATAGGCCTTCTCAGTATGTTTACCGACCAAGTCGATTTGGGAGGAGATAGCGATATTGTAAAAAATAATTATTCAGTAGCTAGGGTAAATCATGATTTTGCAACTAGTCGATCTTCTATAGGTGGTGTTTTTGTCAATAGATCTGGAATAGGAATAGCAGATGATTACAATCGAGTTTTTGCTATGGACGGAAAACTAGGGCTTGGTAAAAAAGCTCAAATCACTGGTTTTATATCAAAAAGTAATACCCCTGGTTTAGAGAATAATGATCATGCCTATAAGTTTTTAGGCGTATATAACTGGAATGGATGGAACTTAAGAGCTGGCTATACTGAGGTCGGTGAAAATTTTAATCCTGAAGTGGGCTTTTTACTTCGTTCTGCTTTTAAAAAGCCTGAGTTTTTGATCTTTAAACAATGGCGACCTAAAAACATGGGTAAACTATTAGAGGTAAGACCACATATCTCTTATCGCGGTTATTGGAATTTTCAAAATACACTAGAAACTAGTTTTCTACATATAGATAATCACTGGGTTTGGCAAAGTGGTTTTGAAATTCATACGGGTATAAACTTCACTACAGAAACAGTTTTAAACCCCTTTTCAATTTCTAATGTAGAAGTAGCTAATGGAGAATATAACCATTCAGAATTCCAATTAGTTTTGATGAGTAATGCCAATAAAAAATTCTATTTCCAAACCCGAACAGTTATAGGTGGATATTTTGGGGGAAATCGTTTTTCAAGTAACAACAAGGCAACCCTTCGTCTTGGTGATAAATTTAATACATCAGGAACCTTTAATTATAACCGCCTTAATTTACCTAATGGAGATGCAGATGTTTTAATTACCGGTGCTCGACTAGCCTACTCATTTACCCCTAGAATGTTTATACAGAGTTTAGTTCAATACAATAACGTTTCCAACATTACTTCTGTTAATGCACGGTTTGGGTGGTTGCAAAATGCAAATACAGGGTTGTTTGTTGTATTTAATATTATTAAAGATTCAGACTTTATGGATCCTTTAAACAATCAAAGTATTACCGTTAAATACAGCTATCAATTTGATCTGTTGGGAAAATAATTTTAAGGTAAATTTTCTATTAAAAAAGCGGTACCGTTCTTATTAAGAATGTTTTCAATATCGTCCTGTGCGTATCCACGTGAATTCAATAATTGATCGAGTTTTTGCAAATCTGCTATAGTATCAAGATCATAAGGACATTGCTCTTTTCCAAATCCTCCATCTAAATCAGAACCTATCATTACATGCTTTGAGTTTCCAGCTATTTGACAAATATGGTCTATATGATCAACTATAGTCTCAATTACTAGACCACTATTTTTTGGACTTGTAACACCTCGTTTCCATTCAGGGAGCATCATCCAGGCATCAAAAGCCATTCCGATAACGGCTTTTCTCTCTAGAAGAGCTTTAATTTGATCGTCATTAAATTGACGCTCATTAGCCACCCAGCTTCTGGAATTACTATGACTTGCCCAGATAGGTCCATTATAAATTTCAAGAGTTTCCCAGAAGCTTTGATCACATAAATGTGTTGTATCCAAAATTAAGTTTAATGATTCTATTCTCTTTACAAGTGCCTTACCCTTTGACCCAATTCCTCCAACAGAATCTGTTCCAAAAGCATAGGTTCCTGGACCGTAATGAGCTGGCCCTATCGCACGAAGTCCTTTAGCGTACATTTGATCTAAATGATCTAAAGACACTATTGAATCTGCTCCTTCTAAACTTAAAACATAGCCAAGGGGAGTGTTTTCTGAGTTTTTATTCCAATTCGAAAGATGTTTAGAGAGCGAAATACTATCAGTAATTTGAATAAACTCACCCTGTGATTCCATTTCTTTATACCAAGCTAATTGTCCTTGAGTTTGTGCCCAAGCTTGATGTGGTGAATTCCATCCTGGAAGTAAATTTTCTGGTTTTACATAACGGGCGATTAAAGTAGCTACGCATAAACCTATATTTCCCTTACGTAAAGCTGGAAAAGAAACTGTTCCCTTCCCTCTGTCAGGTAAATCATCCATCCCTTTTTCGGACTCTCGAATGGCTTCAACAGAAAGTCTAAAGTCACGATTCCATTCCATTGCATTCATTGAAAGGTCTAAATGTGCATCAAAAATAAATTTCATTCCTCTTTTTTTAAATTTGATAATCTCGTGCTTCAATATTCCAAAAGGCTCCTACATTTCCTGAACCTACCGTATACGCTTTATTGTATTTCGCTACAGTAGGACATATGTGAAAGGGTATCGCGTAAAATAAATCACCAACTTTAAAATCATTTGGATCTTTATGTTCAACAATCAAGTGCTCTTCACTTTGACCTATGTGTTTACTGTTCTCCAAGCCTAAAATTTCAACACGTGGTAAAGGCATTTCAGAAGCTATTGCTTTATGACCTAAATCAAAACAAAAAATATTTTCATTTGGTTTACTTATTAATCTTGTAACCACAAGAGCTGCATTTAAAAAAGGAGACTCTTCCCAAATTCTCTTATACCCAAGATCCCAAAGAAGTGTAGTGCCGGGACTTAAAAAGACCTTATCTCTTAATGAATGTGGAAAAAAACTAGGAGAACCACCAGCAATAACGTTTGGAACGGATACTCCACTTTTCTCTATAATGGAGATTAATGCTTCTACCCCTTGAAAGTCATTGTTGCATTTAGAAACACGCTCTTTTAAATCTAATGGACGGATATGTCCATCATAAACATGAAGACCTTTTACTTGCAGATTAGAGCTTTCTTCAATTTTAAGATATAAATCAGTTGCTTTTTCTGGAATAATACCTGTTCGGTTCATTCCATTATTTATATCTACCCAAAGCGATAGTTCAACATTTTCAGAGTTTGCTATCGATGAAAACAACCTTAAAGAATCCGTGTTATCAACTAGGGTTGAAAATTTGATAGATGGATTATCTTTCTGAAATTCTATGAATCTTTTTATTTTTTCTTGGGTAGGTTGAATTGCCAATAGAATTTGATCTACTTCACAATCAACTAACATTTTCAATTCACTAAGCGTGGCACACTTAAATCGAGTGATGCCTTGTTCCATTTGCATTTTAACAATTGAAGACATTTTATAGGTTTTCACATGGGGCCATAACCGATCTATGCCCCCAGCGATTTCAATCATTGACTCTATGTTCTTTTTGATTCTCTCTGGATAGACTAGTAGTCCAGGAGTAAATAGGTCTTCTTCTTTGTTAACCTTATACCAATTATTTGAACTCATTAAATTAGTCTTCAATTAAAAATAAAGCTTCTATTTCTACTGCAATATTTTGAGGTAAATTCATACCTACAGCACTGCGAACACCAATTCCGTTTTCTTCACCAAACACATCTACCATAAGTTCACTAAAACCATTGATAACAAAAGGGTGATCTTCAAAAGCGGGTATACCATTAACCATTCCCAAAACCTTAATGATGCGTTTAATTTTGATTGAAGGATTCACATTAGAAACAATTGTAGATAACATAGTCAATCCCACCTGTCTTGCAGCATTTTTTGCTTGTTGTTTATCTAGATCTGAACCAACTTTACCCTGAATTAAACTCCCATCATTTAAAATAGGACCCTGTCCTGAAACATAGAGATAATTTCTCTCAATCAAAATAGGTCGGTATACTCCCACAGGTTTTGGTGCTGGAGGTAAGATTAGACCTAATGACTCAATTCGATCTCTTAATTGTTTACTCATAGTTATATAAATTGATTTAATATTAAAACACCAATCAGTCCACTTATTCCGATTGTTGTTTCCATAATGGTCCACGTTAATAAGGTTTGTTTTATCGTTAAATTAAAGTATTCTTTAAATAACCAAAATCCACTATCATTTACATGAGAAAGCATGAGGCTTCCTGATCCAATTGCCAAAACCATTAGCTCAGGACTTACACCAGTACTTTGAACTATAGGTAAAACAATGCCAGCTGTAGTTAAACCAGCTACTGTCGCAGAACCTACAGAAAATCGAATTAGAGTGGCTATAAGCCATCCAATAAGTAAAGGAGATAATGCTGTGATTTCTAAAAGACCCCCTATATAATCACTTACACCACTGTCTATCAATATTTGTTTTAAGGCACCTGCACCAGCTATAATTAGTAAGACCATTGTAATTCCAGATGCAGCAGTTCCAAAAATCTTCATAATTTCTTTCATGGAAGTACCTCGTGAAATTCCCAATGTATAAATCCCTATTAAAACCGACAAAAGCAAAGCAATCACTGGATTTCCAACAAACTTAATTACAGAATACAGAACCGTTTCTTCATTTAAAAATTCAACCATAAGTGTTGAAAATCCAATTAAAACAACTGGAAGCAAAGCAGTTGCTAAACTATTAAATAGACCTGGCAACTCTTCTTCTTTAAAAACTTTGGATGCCATGAATTCCTTTAGTGGTTTTGCTTCAACAGGTATTAAAAAACGCGTTAAAAGTGGACCTGAAATTAATATAGCAGGAATAGCCACGATTACTCCATAAATTAATGTTTTTCCTATGTCAGCTTGAAACATAACAGAAAGTGCTGTAGGAGCAGGATGTGGGGGTAAAAATCCATGTGTAACAGATAAGGATGCCAACATCGGTAATGCTATTGAAATAAGTGACAGTCCTGTTGCAGCAGCTACCGTAAATACAAGAGGGACCAAAATAACAAATCCAACAGAGTAAAACATCGTAATACCCACAACAAAACCTGTGGTCATAACTGCAATTTTTGTTCTTTTTACACCAAAAACTTTAATTAGTCCATTGGTGATTTTTTGAGCTGCTCCACTTTCAGCTACAAGTTTTCCAAGCATCGCTCCTAAGCCTAAAATCATAACCAGAAAACCTAAAGTGTTTCCAATTCCCTTTTCTAACGATTTTACGATGGTATTCAGTTCCATCCCCTGGCCTATTCCTATAGTTATTGCAACTATAATAAAGGCAATAAATGCATTTAATCTAAAGACAATGATTAAAAGAAAAAGAAGGAGTATTCCTAGTGAAATAATTATTAATGGCATGGTTAAGAATTGAACCGTTAAAAATTTATTTTGATGCCTAAAGATAGAGGAATTTAGTTTCTGTGAAAATTATATTTTTAAAGCAAACGAAAAAAGTAACCCTAATTAGTTCTAAAAGCATAGACTCCTTGAGTTGCTTTTATTTCCATTGCCATCAATAGCAACGATCTTCCAATAATAAGTTTTATTGTTTTTTTACTATTTAAATAGACTGGTATACTATATATTAAGTTTATTGATTTTTATATATTTAAATAAAAATGAGATTTTTAATACTTAACTGAAAATTACATAACTTGTTGATTAAATAACACTTAAATTATTAAATTATGCAAACAAAAACAATATTTAAAATTCAATCTATTATTTTTTTAATTAATGGGTTAGGTCAATTATTTGCCACAGATAGATTTTTTGAAATGGCAAATATGGAAATTACTTCTAGCCTTGTTACTTTGGGGCAATTTCTGGGAGCTTCCTTTATCTTTTTATCAATATTAACTTGGAAAACATCCAATTTAGCAGGAGAAGCACTAAAAGGATTTGGTAATGTCTGGGCATTAGGTTGTTTAATCTGGACAGCGATTATAGGCTATCACGTAGCTATCGGTGCAGCGGGAGGACCAACTGCAATTGTAAATATGGGAATGTTTGCAGTTTTTGGAGTTTTATATTTTATGTCAAGTAGGAAATAAATGTTAAATCCAAAATATAAATCAACCCTCCACTTTTGGAGGGTTTTTTCGTTTAAATACTTGACTGATATATTCAATATCTTAGGGGCTTATTAATTTAATAATACACCAAAATATCATTACCCTAACCTTCCTTTAATTTTAGTTTCCTTTTCTTTTAGGAGATTTTTGAGAAGGCCATTTCATTTGTCTTCCCGTTCTTTTACTCACAGGTAGTATGATTTGTTCTCTTGAGGTTGTTTCTTCATCTTCAGAAGCCGCATAAGCTAAAATAGCTGTTAAGATCACATTGTTTCTAACATCGTCAAAAATAATTTTATCGTAAGTGTCCCGATTAGTATGCCATGTATAATTAGAATAAGACCAACCTAAAGAGCTCAAACTGAAGGCGGGAACCCCTGCTGCTATAAAAGAAGCATAATCTGAGCCGCCTCTACCTGGAGTTCCTGGAAAATCAGTTTCAATGTGCTGGGTTACTTCCTGAGGCACTTTATTTAGCCATCTACCAATATAATCATAGGCATATAAAAATCCTTGACCTGAAATATTAACAACCCTACCTGTTCCATTATCTTGATTAAACACTGCTTGAACCTTATCAACAATTTCTGGATGGTCCTCTACAAATGCCCGAGATCCATTAAGACCTTGTTCTTCACTTCCCCAATGACCTACAAGAATTGTTCGCTTGGGTTTGGTATACAGTTTTTTTAAAATTCTCATGGCTTCCATCATAACGAGTGTTCCTGTTCCGTTATCTGTGGCTCCTGTTCCTCCATCCCATGAATCAAAATGAGCAGAAAGAATTACATATTCGTCTGACTTTTCAGAACCTTTAATCGTTGCAATAGTATTAAAAGTAGGTGCTTGCCCTAATTCTTTAGACATTGCTGTAATGTTTAAAATTGGCTTTTCTCCTCTAAGAGCTAATCTATATACCATTGTATAATCTTCAAGCTCTAGATCTATTGTTGGAATTTTTTTAGTTCTTGCACTAAATATTTTACTAACTCCAAAACCTTTAGACCATCTAGAGCTAATAAGTCCAATTGCTCCATGACTTTCAAGAATCTCATGAATTTTTCTTGAAGTATAGCCCGTGTTTTTTATATTTTTATTCCAGGCTTTTGATGCTGCAGTTCTATCTGATTTCATTTTTTTAAATGATACCTCTGTAGCAAATTCTTTCCAATTATAATCTGGTCTTCCGGTGGGCTCTAATTTAGAAATCATAACTATTTTACCTTTTACAGAAAGAAGCCATTTGGCAAACTCTATGGAGTCTTTGACTATAGGAAGCACTAATACTTCTGCAGTGATGCCTTCTTTTGAAGTAGAAGGACTCCATGCCAATTGAGTTCCTTGAAGACTCTGAACCCTTGGGTAAACCATGTCAGCATGTGTTATTCCTCTTTCCCAACCTCTCCAGGTTCCATAATTTTCGTTTCTAGCATTAATTCCCCATTGATTGTATTTATTTACTGCCCAATCATGAGCTTTTTTCATTTGAGGGGTCCCTACTAGTCTTGGACCTATTCCGTCTAATAGTTCTTGTCCTAAAACTTCTAACTGAGAATTTTCTTTGGCTTCTTTAACAATCTGATCAATAAGAAAGTGATCTTGAGCATTTAACACTAAACTGAAAAGGAATATTAAAATGAACTTAGATGAAATTAATTTTTTCATGATGTTTTATTTAACGTATTAAATATAAGTAAAAACTTTGAAAATAGTTTCGACAGATGTTTTATTTTCAGATTGTTGCTGAAATTTTAAAAACATTATAAAACTCTGAAATAGAGAAGATTATTCTTTTTCTCCAACATTCATTATTATCAATCACTAAGAATATCTAGCACTACAATGTAAAATGATGATACTAACTATTGTTGTAATTTTTTTAGAGGCTGTTTATAATTCAAATGTTGGTTCTGAAGGCTTAGAGGTTTCAGATTTCGATTAGTTAATGTATTAGTGTTTTATAAACAGACTTAAATCAACAACACAAGTGAGATTATATTTTATATTCGTGTCTGATATTTATGTAATTCAAAGTATCTGCCTTTTGCCTTCAATAACTCTTTGTGCTTTCCTCTTTCAGCAATGGCTCCATCTTCAATAATTAAAATTTGGTCTGCTTTTTGAATAGTACTTAAGCGGTGTGCAATCACAAATGTGGTTCGGTTATTCATTAAAACACTAAGACTTTTTTGAATATACGACTCGCTTTCAGTGTCTAAATTTGAAGTGGCTTCATCTAAAATAACAATCTTAGGATTTGCTAATAGTGCCCTTGCTATTGAAATTCTTTGCTTTTGACCACCAGAGAGCTTCACTCCTCGTTCTCCAATAATCGTTTCTAAACCGTCAGAAAAACGATCAGTAAATTCATTTACATAAGCGCCATTAACTGCTTCAAGAAGCTCTTCTTCAGTGGCAGTGGGTCGAGGAAAAAGAATATTTTCTCGAATAGTTCCCTCATATAAAAAATCATCTTGAAGCACAACTCCTAATTGACTTCGATAACTATGTAAATTGACTTTAGACAAGTCAACCCCATCAATTAAAACTGTTCCAGAAGTTGGGTTTAAAAAAGCCGTCACTAGTCCAGATATGGTCGTTTTTCCAGAGCCCGATGAACCGACTAAAGCAACTATAGAACCTTGAGGGACCTCAAATGAAATATCGTGAAGTACATTAGTTTTGTCATCATAGCTGAACGAAATATTTTTAAAGGTTACTGTTCCGCCTATATTATCAAGCGATAAAGTACGTATTTCAGAGTTGTTTTCTTCTTGTAAGTCCATCAATTCTTGAGTACGATCTAATCCTGCAAAAGCCTCTGTAAGCTGACTTCCAATATTGCTCATCTGAACAATGGGTGCAATCATAAAACCTAGAAAAAGTGTAAATGAAACGAACTGACCGTAAGTAAGTGTATTATTCATTATAAAATAACCACCTATACCCATTATTCCTGCTGAAGCTAATCCTAATAACAACGTTGCTGCGCTAGTCATAAAAGCAGTTGCAGTTAAACCCTTCTTTACGTTTTGAAACAACTGTTCTACTCCTCTTTCAAAAACCAATATTTCTTGCTGCTCAGCATTAAACCCTTTGATTACTCTAATACCGTTCAATGTTTCAGTAAGCCTTCCAGTAACTTCAGCATTTATTTTTCCTCGAATCCTAAATATAGGTCGTATATAGATAAATGCTTTTAATGCAATAACTGCAAAGATCAAAACCGGAGCCAAAACAAACAAGGTCATTAATGCATTGATTTTAATTAAGATAATTAATGAAATTATAGCTGTAAAACTTCCACCAATCAACTGCACTAAGCCTGTTCCAACTAAATTACGAACCCCTTCAACATCTGTCATGACTCTTGAGACGAGTGCTCCTGATTTATTATTATCAAAAAATGAAATTGGAAGCATTAATAGCTTCTTTTGGACCTTAGCTCGCAATAACGAAATTAAATGTTGAGCTTCCACACTCAATAAACGTGTTAAAGAGAAGGAACTTACAGATTGAAACAATAAAGCGGAACAAACTATAACTAACAAAATAGTTAATTCGTTTGTGTCTTTGGATGGGATTACGTCGTCAATAAGATTTTTAGTGGCATAAGGAAGAACTAAACCGGATAAACTTCGAATAATTATTAAAAAAAGGCCTAAGAATACGATCTTTCTTCTTGGCCAAATAAATTCTTTGAACGCCCAACTAAATGAAACTTTGTTTTTATTCATAATCTTTTATGGTAAATCAAAGTTCTAAAGGTACAAAACTGGACAAACTACAACTACTGGGGTTAAAAACCATACTTTTTAGTAAAGGATTAGGTACTTATTAGTAATATTTTAGATAGAATACCTTAAAACTGTTTTTGAGTTTACCAAACGTATCTAGTATATAACATTTAAAGTATTGATGGGAATTTTGGCTAAATACTTTTCGCCCATCTCTTAAATGACTGCTGGAAAAAGCATGGTAGTCGAGGTAATGTCAAGTGGAACACCTAGCTAGGGTCAGACTGAAAGGTAGCTGATAAAGAAACCACATAATTGGAGTATTGTCTCAGGTTTTGTTCGTTCAAGGCTATTTGACCGCACTGACCTCAGAAGAGAGGAACAGCTTTTTTAGTAACAACCTGGATAGCAAATAATACGAATATAATACACCGATAAAATGAAAGGAAAAAGACACACCAAATATGCTCTTTGAACCAGGACATAATTTAAGCAAAGGGAGACCCGAAAGGCTCTAAGAATAAGTTTCAAGTTGGTGACGATGTGAAACAGCACATTGCAGCTCTTCTTGCATATAAAACAGAAAGGGACTTTGAGGACCTAGACACGATGTCTCCTTATGAACGACAGAGATTGAAGAACGAACTGAGAAAGTACACTGTTCCAACTCTTAAGGCTATGGAAATTGAAATTACCCAGGCAGACACAAACGAGGAGTTCTTGGAGCAGCTGATGGATAACCAGAGGAAAAATTTGAAACATACTACAACGATGGAATCAAAGATTAAGGA
>Ga0307986_10001543_pt1 | contig 16709 bp, 13 predicted proteins | sample EllFjometageno82_FD_203170 | JGI IMG/M metagenome (GOLD analysis project Ga0307986, IMG submission 203170) | Marine microbial communities from Ellis Fjord, Antarctic Ocean - #82 | ecosystem: Environmental > Aquatic > Marine > Unclassified | place: Southern Ocean | collected 2014-10-09
GTCCAAAATGATAAACCTAGAGGGGGGTATCATTTCCAATGTGGAAGTAATAATGAGTTTTGGGGAGGGGTTTGGGGTGTCTCACTATTTAAGAGGCCTGATCATGGTGTTGGGCAAGGGGTTTGGGTAGATTCAGCACTCCCATTGAGTTATGATTTCATATTACTACAAAGTAAACGGAGTGCTATTATTAAAATAGATGAGGATATACCTATTTCATCAGATCATATATATTCTATTCAACTATTAGCAGAACATCAAAAAAGAAACCTACGATATTTTATTACAACGTCTAGCGACTTTATAGTAGTTGATCGTACCTTTACAAATACAGTACAACATCAAGTTAGGCAAAAAGATTATGTTGATGAAATGAAGGCAAAAATGCTACAGCATGTGAGCAAATGGCGATCAAGCCTAGATGAATTACCTACCATTTTTAACCAGCTTTTAATAGGGCAGGAGGAAAAGGCAGAAATTTTAAAGAAAATTTTCTAGGTATAGAAAACAATTACATTAATAAGTCGTATAAATAATAAAAGGAAATGAAATTATTTGATTACATAAAGGTCTTGTTTGGTAGAGATCCGCAGTGGGAAAAATTAAAAGGGTACGATAAGTCTAAAAATTCATTTATGACAAATAGATTTATGAGTATTAAATTTCCTATACAAGCAAATATGTTTAATGCATTAAAGATAGATCCAGTAGGGCAAGCAGAAGCATGGAGAATGGTTGCATCAAAATTTAATAGAGTACCTGGTTTTATTTATACTAAAACTAAAGCCTCTAAAAAAATAAAAAAATGGGAACCTAATCCAGCAGCTTTAGAAATGTATCTAAAGATTAATGAAATAGGTGAACGTGATTTTAAAGAAGCAATGAAGCACCACCCATCAGAGCTTAAAAATGCAATAACTATATTAGAAAAACAAATGAGTGATGATGTTAATTGATAATACTTTTGAGTTAGAAATACCAACACATATAGCCTTTACTTTATATAAGCATGATTACATCGATAATCTAATTATATCTAGAGTAAAGAAAGAATGTAGGAATGAATCTAATAAAGCTTCTGAATTCACAGTTTCATTAGATCAGTTTGAAAAGGCAATGCATACTTCTACATTTTTGCGTGCACAGATACAAAAAACATTAGAGCAAGATTTATTACCTAATCCTAACTTTAAGCCCAATTCAATCTTCTTTTTGCAATCTATAATTAATAGGTTATACAATCTTGATAAAATTACATTTAAAATATCAGATGAAAAGATGTTTTCTAGATTAGTAAGGGTTGATGGCGATAGAGAAATTATAAGCTTTCATTTTAATATTATAGAAGGTACATTTGATCTTACTAAGATATTAAATAGAGAACAGCTAGATACTTTTAACAAAAGATTTATGGGTGTGGGTATAATGGAAAACAAATACTTGCAACGGCTTTCTTATTTTTACATTAAAGCTAGTACTTTATTTGATATTCTTGCTGAGATTGCCGAAACTCAAATGTTAGATGCATTTGATATTATTACTTCAATTGATCCTAAGATCGAAGAAGATGACCCAATACTTCTAATCAAGACAGATTATACACCATATTAGAACATGAATATATAAACAAATAATGTTTGTATATGAAAAAGATTATAAATTGGGTTAGCAGACTCTTAAGAGACGAAAGGGGTGATCCTTCCTCAAAAAGATTTGTTGGCATTATTGCAGGTTTGTCATTGTGTGTTGCTTTGTTTATTAACCTGTACACAGAACAGCCAGTTGAACCGACAATCGTGAATGCTGTTGCGGTAATATGTATTGGTGGTTTAGGATTATCTTCTGCTGATAAAATATGGGGTAAGAAGAAAAATAAACCTAATAAAGGTGAAGACCAACAAATAAACTCATAACATGGCAGTAACAGGATCATCAACAGATGCTAACGGGGATCAATTATTAGTTAGCCTCCAAACACCTTATGAAAATGTAACAGAAATATTAGGATTCACTGACTCAATAACAGGTGAATCCACTTCATGTTATTATACTAAAGATTACAGGTGGGGGATAGACGGCGTCACGTATTCAGATTGGGTGCCATTAACTGATGCTAATTTACAAATGTTAGTATTAAATCCAGCAAATAAATTTTGGATTGAATATAGATATACTCAAGTTGGAGATTGTACATTAACTTTTGTTTCGATTGCATTAGAAATTGTAACTGATGGGGGAGTAATATGCAAAATACCACAGCTTGATTGTGGTGGTGTTGATGGTTGTTCAGGGGCATTAAACTTAGCGTTTGATTGCTGTGATGGTGGCTGGAATCCGTATGATATATCTAGGGCAGGGCAAATGTATACTCAATTATCTGCAATGGCTTCTAATTTGTTTGGTTTTTGTGTAAAGTATTACAAGACTAAAGCTGACCAAAGAAGCCAAGATGTTATTTTAAAAGAGTATTCATTATTTGATGTTATTAAGTCTGGTGAAGTTAAGATAATGGTTCCTGATAATGAATTACCTACTAGAGATATTCAATTTAATCCATTAATGATGGATTTTCCTGTTCAATTTGAAATTCATATTGTTAAATCTGCATTTGAAGCAATCTTTGGTATAGGTTCAAAACCACAGATGAGGGACTATCTTTACTTTGAGCAATTCATGAATCGTATGTATGAAGTTGATGCAGTAGCTGAAGCAGATGACTTTATGTATACTGGATCTTATTGGAGAGTTAGTCTTGTTACATATCAACAGAGAACTAATGTAGGGTATGATAACACTGTAGATGGATTAGCTGCTGAAACTTCTACTGAAGCTTTGGTTTCGAATGTTGAAGAAAAGTTTAGAGTTGAAAGAGAGAATGAATTTAAAGATGTTAGAAAACCTAATGAGTATAATACAATAGGTTCACAGGCAAACGATTATGTAAGAAGGTCATTAAATAAAAAAATGACTATTACTGAAGAGAATGTTTACAATCAGTGGACTATCATTTCAAAATATCATTATGCATTAGGAACTTTAATAGATGGGTCAGTAGGTGTTAAATATAGGTATACTGGTGGTTGGACTGCTACTGATGACAGGGCATTCTCGTTTTGGTTCAGGCCTCAATATGTAACACCAATAGGTATAAATGTTAGTATTAACTCAATAACAAATAGTAATGGGAATGCTATGATCACAACTCCTGGCTTACCAGCAGGCATAGCAGCTATTAATATTAAAGCAGGTGATTGGGTTGTTGTGACAGGTGCTTCTTCATATAATGGAATTCAATTAGTTAAATCTATAGACACACTAACAACTCTTACTTTAGATACTCCTTTTATAGATGGCATTATTACAGGTACAGCTAAATTTAACAAAGAAGTTAGTAATACACTTATTTCATATGACACCAATGTTGTCCCAACGTTAAGTTTTGTTCAATTAACTTATACTCAAAATTGGTTTATAATTAAACTTAATGATATTTATTATAAGTATGATTTAGGTACATTATCTTTGATAAAAGGCAAATGGTATTCTGCTGTCATCAATATAAATAATTTAGCAAAACAGTTATCGTTATTTTTATACAATGCAGTTGAGATTGCTGGATCTATAAACCCAGATAGAACTGCTGATTTAACTAACATTTATACTAACACACAAACAGTACCAGCAATCAGTGTACCTGGTGATTATGTCTGGAAACTGCTAGGGTGTAAATCTGATTTAACAAATATTAGAATATGGAGTGAACCGATAGCTGAAGGCTTACAAGAATTAATTCTAAGTCAATATGTAGTAAAAGATTCTCATTTAGCTTTATTGCTTGATAATGGGTCACCTGAGTTAATGCTTCCGACTGTTACTAACCCAAGGTAACTTGGAATATATATTATAAATTTAGATATATGAAAGAAACATCCAAAGATAAATTTCGTGATAGTTTGGGAGATCTCTTGAATGATTTACCTGATGAAGTAGAAGGCTTAGGTGATAACTTAGAAGGGTTACAGCCTGTTAGAGTTGAGAGTAACCAAGGCGCGCAATTAACTAGAGCTAAAAACAAAGCTGAAAAGGTAATGAATAGCTTATTAACTTTTTATTTAAGTGAGGAGATTATTGCCGAACACGAATATATTAGAGCTAAAGCACAATTAGATGAATCTGCACTATCTATGTTAATAAGACAGATGCAAAATAGTGAAACTGCAATTACTTTATTAATGGAAACAATTCACGAGGGAGATGTTTCACCTAGGATGTTTGAGGTACTTAGTGATTTACAAAGAACTCTATTAGATATTATTAAAAGCCAAACGATGTATATGGTAGCTATTGAAGAAAACGCTAAAAAGATATCTAGAGATGTTGATGTTTATCATAACACTGAAAACTCTACATCATCCAATAAACAAAGTGGTATTAAATCTAGAGGAACTAAAGATTTAATGAGAGCTTTACAAGATACAATTAAAGAAGAAGATATAGAAGATGTCGATGGAAATGAAGATGAAGAATAAGTATTTGTTAATTCAAGAAATTGAACAACAAGAACATACAACGCAAGGTGGAATTATCATACCTATGGAAAAATATAACCGCAAAGCTATAGTTATTAATGCAGGGGACTCCGAGCATATAAAAGCAGGTGATGTTATATTAAAAAATATAGGCCTAGGTACAACAGTAACATTAGATAATGTTGAATTTGAGATACTCCACGCAAAGAATATTATTGCTATCCTAGAAGAACACAATGGCTAAACCGCAAGCAGAATCAGCAGGCTTTGAATTTAAAGTATCGAAAGGTGCTGAGTCTTTTGCATGGACTTCATATAAAGTAGAGCAATTAATACTAGCTTTAGATGAAGGGTATAAGCCTAAGTCTACACCCTTTTATGAAGGAAATCCTAATTTAAGAAAAGGTAACATTGTATTTAATTATACATCCGAAGAGATAAGGGAAATTAAAAAGTGTGCAACTGATATTGTATACTTTGCTAATACTTATTGTACTGTAATGACTGATGAGGGATTGCAGACAATTTTTCTTAGACCATACCAAGAAGATATGTTAAGGCAATTCCAAGCCGAACGATTTAATATATGCCTTGCAAGTAGACAAGTGGGTAAAACAATATGTTCTTCTATTTTTATTGCGTGGTATTCAGTATTCAATTTTGACAAAAATTCTTTAATACTTTCAAACAAGGGTGCTACAACAAGAGAAATTATTGATAAAGGTAAAACTATATTAGAACATTTACCCTTCTTTATCAAGCCCGGTACTCTTAAATGGGATGTGTTTAATTCCAAGTTTGATAATGGTTGTAGGATTATTGGTCAGACTACTACAAAGAAAGCTGCTATTGGTTTTACTATTCATTTATTATTTATGGATGAGTTTGCGCATATTCCTGCAAATTTTGTAAACACTTTTTATGAAAATGTATACCCAACAGTATCAGCATCTGCCAATTCTAAAGTAATCATTACAAGTACGCCTAATGGCTTTAATAAATTTTATGACATTTATACAGCTGCTGATAAAGGGTTGAGTGAATATGTACCATTTCGAGTAGACTGGTGGGATGTTCCAGGGAGAGATGACGCATGGATGAGGCAAGAGGTTGCTAACTTGGGCAGTGATGAAGCTTTTAATAGACAGTATGGAAACCAATTTATAGCGACTTCTTCGTTGTTATTAAGTGCTGGTAGTTTAAAAAAGCTTACCCAGAATCAAATAGAATTCAAGCATAGTGAAATTCCAGAGTTTGAAGATGCAGAGATTGATTATTCAGGAATGCTATGGCACCCTGGTTTTAATTTAGATGAAATAGAAGAAGATTATAACTATTGGGTATTTTCAGTAGACATTGCTGAAGGTGTAGGGGGTGATTATTCTGTGATTAATATTTTTCAGATAAAGATGTTAGATGAGGTAGATTGGAAAACAGTGACTACTCCAGGTAGCTTTGTTGATTTCTTTGGTATAAGTCAAGTAGGAAGGTTCCGAAGTAATTCTCATACTATTGAAGAATTCGCAAAAACTTTGTATATTTTAGCATTTGATTTATTTTTTGCAGAGAATGTAAAATTAATAGTTGAATGGAATATGTTTGGTGGGGAATTAATAAAAAGAATGGAAACCGTCTTCCCACAGAGAAATCAGTTTGATGAAGAGTCTGTTGTCAAATTTAAACACCGTATCGATGCAAAGACAAAGCAGTTTGGGCTTAAGGTAAAGAAAGATAATAAACCAATCTTTTGTCAAAATTTTAAAAAATACGTTTCTCAAAACAAAATTCAAATATTTGATAAAGATACAGTAAAAGAATCCTCAACTTTTGGCAAGCTTCCTAACGGATCATATGCAGGACAATTAGGTAATGACGATTTAATCATGACTTGTATAAATAGCTCGGAGTTCTTCACTACTTTAGATTTCTCAGATTTTGTAGAAGAGATATATGATGCAGCAGATGAGGCTATACATTCCAAGATAGATGAAATATTAGAAAAAGATTCAAAAGGTGGAAATCTTAATTTTGATATCTATGACTTAATATAAAAAGTAGTTACTTGGTAGATATATAAAAAAACTAATAAACAAAAAAAATATATTACAAGATGGCACTAGATCCAAAAATCGCTTCTCTTAAAGCTGCAGGTACATATCGTTTCGAATTTGACAAGAGTCAAGTAGTTAGTATCCCTGCAAACCAAACACGACTAGTAGTCGGTTTTTCAAAGAGAGGTCCGTTCAATACCCCCGTCTTCATTCCCGATACAGCTTTCTTTAAGCAGGTGTATGGTGATATTGATAGAAACTTAGAAAGAAAAGATTCTTTTTTCCATAGAAGCTGTTTGGCTGCATTAGAAAGAGGACCAATTCTTGCATTAAACTTACTTACATTGACTGCAACTGATACAGTAAATGCTGTTAGATTTGGTACATCAGCTACGCCATTCCCAGGTCAAGATAATGGAGGTGCTGATTTTCCATTACAATCGATGTATAACCGAGATAAGTTTTGGTTTCCATCAACTTCAGACTTTTTAACCAATGTTTCTGCAGATCAAACAAAATTAACACCAGCAGGTATTTCTGATTTATTGGATGTAACTAATTTAGGGCAAACACCTATATCTGTAATTGTTAAAAAATCTGCAGCAACAAATGTTTTACAATACCAAGTGACAGTAGAAGAATGGTATGGTGCTGCAAATGTACCTGGTTATTTAAATAAAGATAGCTTAATATCTGACTTCTTTGTAGATATCTTTGTAATAGGTGGTAACTTCGGTGGAGACTTTAATAGTTCAACACCTTATTCAAGATTTGCGGCAGATCCAACGTTTCAACAATATTTTGATCCAACTCGTGGATTAAAAAGAAAGGTATTAGCAAGTGATTCTACTGATACTAAAATGGCTCAATTCTTTAATGAAGGAGAGGTGGCTTTACAAGCAACTTATACTGCGTGCCTACTTCCAGATTTTGTAGATTTATTAGGCAATAACCTTTTTGTTGAAAAACTTGTTAATGCTGATACTGCATCTACTGGATTGTTTGTTACTGTAAATGAAAATTTATTTAGTGGTGATATTCTTATTGACGGCGTTCCTGGTGGAATTGATCTTGTTGGTCATAATATTGAACATGTTCAAGAAAATGGAAGTCAAACTGATGTTAACTTCTTATCATATAGTGGACCAATCGTTTCTGATTTAGATTATGCAGCTGAGGCGACTGCCGGTACTGTTGTGGTAAATAGCACAAGTACAATTACAACTGGTAACCCAAGCGGTGGCGGTGTTCAAATACAAATTGTTGGTCTAACTATAAAAGATGATATATGGACTGCGTTTAGTACTATGACTGCAAATTCTGCAACTGTAGTAGGTTCATATATATTAGATCCTGTGGAAAATAAATATGTACCAGTAACTTCTGTACAAATTAATGGTAATACTATAACTGTATTATTATCTGATGTAGGTGGTATTGTCGTAGGAGACTTCCCAACAGGTGCAGCTGCGAGTTATACTTATATTGATGAAACTGATTTTGACTTTGTTGCTAATGAAATTCCTTATACCCCTGGCGGTGTTGCTGGAGTTATAGGTTCTTATGGATCTAGCTTATATACTGCATTTCAAGATGGTACTTTAACTGATGGCGATGAAGTTCTATATGGAGCAACAGCAGCTGGTGGGGTAACATCATGGTTAGTATTTAATGCTGTCGAAAATGATTATGGTTTTATACATACAGCAACTCCAACCTTAGCAGGAAATAAAATTGCAATCTCAGATTCAGCTTATTTCTTACCATCCGTTAGAGTCCTAGCTTACCAAGATGCTCAATTTGCTACTTTAACTACTGCAACTGACTTTAGTATCGATGGTGATGCTGGAAAATTCTTTTGGTCATCAAAAGCAGTTTCGGCTGGAGCCAATGTATTAGGTATACAAACTTTAAAAGGTTCTCTTAACACAACTTTTGATATTATAGCCGGTTCAGCTAAGGAAACTTTACTAAAACCTAACCAAATATTAATTAATACAACTGACTTGCAAATTGCTAAAGTAATTGTAGGAAACTATTTACTAAACTCAGAAGGCGTAGCTGCTGGTGGACATTCAAGGTTAACAAGAATTAATTCTGTTGTGGGTGGAATAACACCAGCACAATACCCAGCTGCAGGTATACCTGCTGCTGGAACCGCAGTATTAGTTACATGCCAATCTGACATTCTTATAAATACAGTAGGCATCGCCCCCAATGATGTATTAAAGGTAGAGTTATATTACCCAATAGATTCATGGGTTGATAATCTTAACATATTCCAATTGCCTGGTTTTGCATTACCTTTAACATTGCAACCAGATGGAACTAATTCTAGACAGAATACAATCTTAAGTCCAATTTTAGCAGGGACTAATTTATATAAAGCTTTAACTGATAAAGAAACTATTAACTTCCGTTATGTAGTAGATACTTTTGGAAATGGTATTGAAGCAAACTGCAAATCTATTTTTACAAATTTATGTGCAGGTAGAAAAAATGCATTCGCAATTGTTAATGCACCATCGGCTAAAGATTTTAAAGCAAATACAGACCCAAGCTTTACAGATGCAACTGGTGGTTTATCTTCTAAGTTTATATCTGAAGGTGGAGATCTTTCAAAGAATCCAACTGTTAGATACTCATTACCATCAGCAACCGCTGGCGGATCTTGGGGTGGTTATTATTACCCATTCATTACAGTTAGAGATTTAGGTAAAAACATAAGTGTACCACCTGCGGCATATGTATCTAATAATTTCATACTTAAATATGAAAATGCGTTACCTTGGTCAATCGTGGCTGGAGTAAGACGCGGAGTTCTAGGTGGAAACGGTGTTGTAGGATTAGAAATAAATCTTGATAAAGACGACCGTTATTACTTAGAGCCATTTGGAATTAATCCAATAGTATTCCAAAGTGGAACAGGACCTACTATATTTGCAAATAAAACTGCACAACAGGTTCCTAAATCTGCACTAAGTTCAATTAATGTCAGAGAGGTTGTAATTTACATCCAAGATGGTATTGATGCAATTCTTAAAAACTACTTATTCGAATTTAATACAGCTCAAACGAGATTAGAAATAAAAACATTAGCTGACAACTTCTTAGCAACTGTTCAAAATGATGATGGTGTTTATGATTATAGAAATATAATGGACGAAACAAATAATACACCAGAAGTCATTGATCAGAATGTAGGTATCTTAGATACATATATTGAACCAGTAAGAGGAATGGAAATTCTTGTACAAAGAACAACTATTTTAAGAACTGGTGCAATTAGTTCAGGAAACTTCCAATAAGAAGTTGAAGAAGACGAATATATAAAAAAAATAAAATAAACTATGCCGTTACCACACTATACCCAATCAAGGGCCAGTAGCCAAAGGTTCGAACCAATACAACCTAACCTATTTGAGGTGACTATATTTTCGCCACTAGGAGATGATACAGGCCTGATATTAGAACAAGTAAATTCAATCGGAGGATTAAATGGTTTAAATCCATCAATTGATACAGTTGGTCAAAAGTACAAATTTGCTGATAGATCATTTGCAAGTATGCCAGGTCAAACGTTTGTTGATTTAACACTTAACTTCAGTCTTAACTTGAATGAAGCTAATGAAAACTACATTTATAATACATTCCGTAATTGGTCTAATGTAATTTATGATCCATTAACTGGTGAAATGGGATTAAAGAAAGATTACGTTGGTAGTATGATTGTTGTTCAATACAACAGAGCTGGTGATATCTTTAGAAAGATTACATTTAAAGATGTATTCCCAACCGCACAACTCGACTTTGTAGATGAATTGAGTTACGCAACACCAGATGCAGTAGATCTTGGTATGACACTTCGCTGTGATCATTGGGTTGAGGAGAATGTTGGTGCAGGTTCTTAATTATAATTAATTTTAAATTAAAACTGGGATTGCTGATAGTAATCCCAGTTTTTTTGTCTTCACTCTAATATATAATATAAATTATATAATATGGAAATATGATTATCTATAAATTACAACAAGAAAAAACTAACAAAGTTTATATAGGATATTCTATAAATGACAATCCTAATAACTTTGGAACAGGAAAGTATATTAAACGTGCAGTTAAAGATTTTGGGGCTGGTGCATTTACACGAGACGTGATAGATGTCTTTAAAGAAGATGTATCATTAAGTAATGTTTTAAAAAGAGTAGAGCATTGGATCAGTAAATTTAAATCTGATAATCCTAAATATGGTTTTAATGAAACGGTACAAGAACTCATCCCACAGAAAAGGAGGCTTACTAAAAAAATACAAGTGCTATTAACACCAAGTGACGAGGATAGTCTTAATACAATCATTATACAAAAATCAATGGAAAACAGAATAAAGCCTGTTGCCATTTCGAGATATGTTAGACAATTAATAGTAGAGCATATCGTTGAAGAAACAAAACCAGAGAAACAATTAATAAAAAACAAATAAAAATGTCAAAAGAGCACGAAGAAAATATTAAGAAGGAATTTGCTGAGGCTGAAGGCATTCAAGTTGAAGCTACAGAAACTCCTAAAGAAATAGTAAAAGAATTAGGTAAGGTTGATGTTAATAGACAAATGAATAAAGTCACTGCCGATGATCCTGAGATACAGAGGTTAAATGCAATGGTAGGTTATACACGTTTGGACCTTAACAAATTCCCATCTAAAGGTAAATTCTATAGAGATGATTTAGAAATTCATATTAGACCTGCAAAGGTTGCTGAAGTTAGAAGCTTTTCTACAATAGATGAAAATAACCTTATGGATGTAGATGAAGGTTTAAACAATATTGTAATATCATGCTCTAAAGTAATGTATGGTTCTCAGAGGGGTTCTTATAAAGATGTTCTTGAAGAAGACAGAATCTATTTGATACTTTCTATTAGAGAATTAACATTCAAAACTGGTGAGCAAGCACTAATGATGCCAATAGGCAAAAAGTCATGCAAAAATAAAAGTTGTGTCTCGCAAGAGTCGATGGAATTAAGAACGACTAACCTGCAGTTTAATTCAGTTGTAGAAAGATTCGAAAAATACTACGATGAGGTTGACCGATGCTATTCTGTTGCTACTAAGAATTATGGAGTTATTAAAATGGCACCTCCTACTATAGGTGTTATGCGGGCGATAACTGAGTATATCAGAGATAAAGAAGCTAATAACCAAAGCTGGGATAAATCTACACTAGCCATCTTGCCTTATCTACAGAGAGAATGGCGAGGATGGAATGAAAAAGATATATTTTCTGTGATTACTTCCTTTCAAGGTTGGGATTCTACAAAGTATACAATAGTTTACAGATTGGCGGAGGATATGAAAGTTGGTGTTAAACCAGACATGGTATTTCCATGTAAAAGCTGCGGTGAGGAGGTCACCGTCCCCCTAACGTTTCCCGGTGGCGTCAAGGCTCTCTTCCTTATTCCAGATATCTCTTCTGAACTTCTTTAAGGTTCGAGTTTTATTATTAGAAAAGTTGCATCTTCAGCCGTCTGAGCTGGATTTGCTTCCTTTCTATGAATATGAGTATACGTTAGAAATTTATAATGATCTGCTAAAGGAGCGTAATAAGCAAGAGCAACAAAATACTAAAGACACCGAGGATAAATACAATATGGATGGGATGAAGAGTCAGGCTAATAAAAATATGAGCCAATATAAAACTCCTTCAATGCCTAAGATTTCCATGCCAAAATTGTAAAAATAAAACCTAGATGGCTGCTGTAACTTTAAAAGACTTAATGGATCCATTGACAAAGATCCAAGCTGCGACAGAATCTACAGCAGATTCATTAGACGCATTAACTATTGCTGTAGCTAGAGGTGGACAATCTTCAGGCGGTGCTGTGCAAGTTCAAATATTAAAAGAATTGCAATTACAGACTCGGTTAATGAGAAAACGCCAAAAAAATGGTGAGGGTGGTGGTTTGTCTAGTTTATTTGGAGGTGGTAAGAAAAAGTCTTCTGGTTTTAGTGAAAATAGTAATGCATTTCGATTATTAGGTGCTGGGACTGCTGAGATGGCGAAGGGTTTACTACTCTTCATGCTAGTCCCGAAGCAAACTGTAACCAAATTTAATGATTTTGTTAGAGCTCAGATAGAAATGTGGGCTGATGCAGATACAAAGAAAATGGAAGAGGGTGCTGCTGTTATGCTAGCTATGGGTAATTCGATCCTTAAATTCTCCAAATCATTAGCATTAGCCGCGCTTCTTTTAATACCTGCAGCTATTGGAATTCCATTACTTTACCTAGCAACTGCTTTAACAGTACCATTATTTCTTTTACTTGGGATGGGTGAAAAACAGATAAAGAAGGGTGCTAATGCACTAGATGCAATGGGGGATGCTATAAAATCATTTGCTATAGGACTAGCTCTATTTGCATTAACTACATTTATTATATTAATACAACCATCAATCCTGCTAGTAATGGTTGCGTCCCTGGTATTAATGGCCGGCGCTATACTTTTAATTGGAAAGTTTTCTAAACCAATAAAAAAGGGTTCTTTTGCATTAGCTGTGATGGGCGTAGGTTTAGGCATATTTGCTTTAGCATATGCTTTATTTGCATTAACTATTGCAGGGGCCGGTGTCACTTTAGAATCCCTAGCTATACAAGCAGGTGTTCTTATTGGTATTGGTGTTGTGACAGCAATATTAGGAGCACTATTTTCACAGATTATACAAGGTGCAATAGCCCTTACTGTTTTGGGTGTAGGTTTAATAGCATTTGGAATTGGCTATGCTATATTTGCATTTACTATTGCTAAGACTGAACCCACGATGGAGTCTATACTTATACAAGGGGCAATCTTGCTAGGGATTGGGCTAGCAGCAACCGTTCTAGGTGCATTATTTTCTATGATTATACAAGGAGCAATAGCTATGGTCGTCATGGGCGTGGGTTTGATCGCATTCGGAATTGGTTATGCTATATTTGCTATGGTCATTCAAAAGACTGCACCCACAATGGAGTCTATACTTATAGAAGGTGCAATACTTGTAGGGATGGGACTGGCTGTTGCAGCATTAGGGCTAGGGCTTCCTTTTATTGCTATGGGGACTGTCTCTCTGATACTAATGGCAGTAGGATTAGCTGTATTTAGCCTTGGGTATACTCCATTTGCAGATGCTACTAGAGGATCTACGCAAGAAGACGTTGACGTACAAACTGGTATACTTACGCAATTAGGTATAGTCTTTGCTGCTGCTGGTCTTCTATCACTAGTGATTATACCTGGTGCAGCAGCATTCGCTGCAATCGGTGGTGCTCTACAGATATTAGCACCAGGCTTAATGGCAATAAAGGATGTTAAGTTTACAGAAAAAGATTCTGAAGACCTAGCCACGATGCTAGCTGGTGTTAAAACTGCATTTATAGGGAATGATGGCGCACAGGGTGGTGTTAGTGGATTCTTTAGTAAACTTGGCGGTGCATTAACAGGTGCGGTAGATTCAGTCAAGATGATTGCAGCTGCTGCTGGTTTTGCTGCAGCAGGTGGATCTCTAATTCTTTTATCAAAAGGTTTAGAGGCATACAAAAAACTAAAATGGACTCCTGAAGATAGTCTAGGGTTAACTGCAATATTAGTTGGGGTTACTGGCGCATTTGCTTCTGCTGGTGGAAGTAAGGCAGAATCATCAGGAATGTTTGGTGCATTATTTGGTAGTGCATTTGCCCCATCTGCAGTAGAGAAGGGTATTAATTCTGTAACGAATGCAGGTGAAGCTTTAAGTAGTATAGCTGAAGGTCTATTGGCATTCCAAATATTTGTTGACAAAGACATAGACTTTGTTAAATTAGGCGGTGATATTTCTAAGGTTGTTGGTTTTGTGCAAAGTGCATTTGGAGCAATAGGTGGTGCAGACCAATCTGTTGAATCAGGTGGATTTTTTAGTGGTTTATTTGGTATCAAATCAACTGCAACTGAAGAAGGCATTCGAAGCGTAAAAGATGCAGGTAGTGCACTTACTGGAATTGCTGAAGGTCTGTTGGCCTTCCAAGAGTTAGTTGATAAAGACATAGATTTTGTTGCGCTAGGTGGCGACATTGAAAAAGTTATTGGTTTTGTACAAACTGCATTTTCTGCAATTGGCGGTGGAGAAAGAGTTGCATCTGGTGGATTCTTCAGTTCATTATTCGGTGTTGATTCAACTGCAACTGAAGAAGGAATTCGAAGTGTACAGGGTGCAGGTGAAGTTTTAAAGAATATAGCTGAAGGTTTAATAGGCTTCCAAAAGTTAATTGATTCTAAAATAGTATTTGGTGATCCTGCAGATCCTCAACCAGGAACTCTTGCTTATGCTGTAATAAACACTATTGGGTTTGTACAAAAAGCATTTGCTGCAATTGCAGATTCAACTGTTGATGGGGGATGGTTTAGTTTTGATACTAACAAAGTAGAACAAGGTGTAGCTGCAGTATCAGGAGCAGGCCAAGAGCTGAAAAATATCTCTGACGCGCTTATTGCATTTGATGGTTTAAAAGATCCAACTGGAACTGCTGAAAAGGTTAAGACTGTATTAGGCCTAGTAGGAACAGCTTTTGCTTCAATTGGCGGCACAGAAGAAACTGATAGCAGTTGGGGTATATCATGGGATGAAAATTTAGTAGAAAAAGGTATAGAAGCTGTTGATGGGGCAGGGGCTGCATTAGAAGATGTAGCGACAGGACTAGCTGCATTTGCAGGTGAGTTTGATCCTGTTCGCGTGGCTGATGCAGTAGCACTTTTATTAACTTCAATCGGTACTGCATTTAGTGATTTATATAAAAGTAATAGTAGAGTATCTTACCAATTAAGAGACTTCTCTACATTCATTTCTCAACTAGGAGCTGTTGCAAGGCGAGGAGAATTAGACCAAGCTGCTGATGGTATTACTAGGATTGCAGAATCTATTAATAAAATAGATGTTGAGAAAACCGTTGCCTTTGGTGACTTGTTTAAATCAGCTGCTGCATTATCGAAAGATGGAAAGGCATACTTCGCTTTAATTAAAGCAATTGATGATATAAAAGATCTAATGCAACAGCAGCCTAATCTTATTGCGCAAGCAGTACAATATCTATCACCAGCAGCAGAGAAAGAGAAAATACAAAAAGAACAAGATAGAGCAGGTCGTGGTACTCAGTATTTGCAATTAAACAAAACATTATCAAGTCTTAGTTCTGCTATTAGTGATCTTCCTACAACTCTTGCATCAATGGAATTAGTAGTTACAGATCCTAATCGTTAACATGATAAAGAAGCTTCTAGCATTATTTCATAAATATTTAAGAAAGCGTGTTGTTGATAAACCGCGAGATGACGAATGGGATGACTATAATCCTGATAGTAATAAAATGTTTTGAATTCTTAAAACTAACTTTAATTTTAGCTATATAAAATATAATAATAACTAAAGTTAAAAAGTATAGTATGAATAAGAATATAGTTTGGTTTGATTTAGAAACCACAGGAATAAGTACATCATCAGATCGTATCATTGAGATATGCATGATCAAAACAGATTTTGATGGTAATGAGATTTGTCAGACTTATAATCAATTAGTAAACCCAGGTAATGTAGAGATGAGAGCCGAGGCTGAAGAAAAGCATGGTATTTCTCTAGAGATGTTAAAGGATAAACCTACCTTTGAAATGATAGCATCTGAAATAAACGATTTTATTGGTGATTGCGACTTAGGAGGGTATAATGCCTTATTCTTTGATGTACCATTCTTATGTGAGGAATTTATGAGATGTGGTATAGCATTTAATCATAGAGGTCGAGCAGTAATGGATCCTTTCCTTATTTATAGCAATTATGAAAAGAGAGATTTAACTAGTACTTACAAAAAGTATACTGGTAAAGATTTAGAAGGTGCGCATAGAGCTGAGGCTGATGTTAGAGCTACAATGGAAATATTTCAAAAACAAAGAGAAGTATACCAAATGGCTGATACTGCAGAAGAAATAGATAAGGAAGTAAATACTCGTAGAGCTGATCAGGTTGATTTAGGTGGTAAATTAAAATTTGCTGATGTAGACGGTAAAAGAACTATTGTATTTAATTTTGGTAAACATAAAGGAAAACCTTTTAGAGAAATATTTGAAAAC
>Ga0307986_10001545_pt1 | contig 16707 bp, 13 predicted proteins | sample EllFjometageno82_FD_203170 | JGI IMG/M metagenome (GOLD analysis project Ga0307986, IMG submission 203170) | Marine microbial communities from Ellis Fjord, Antarctic Ocean - #82 | ecosystem: Environmental > Aquatic > Marine > Unclassified | place: Southern Ocean | collected 2014-10-09
TCCATATATTTTCTCTTCCCAAATGAACTCTATTTCTGCAGTATCACTACTACTTTCATCCAACAAGACATCACCATAATCATCCGCGCCTCTCCTTCCTGAACCCCATAGGTCCATCGCATAAGCTGCATCTTCACCAGCCGAGAAACCTCGATTCTGGTAGGCATCTAATGCCTCAGAAGTATCATCACCAGGAATTGCTTGAGGGAACCATCGCAAAATGTCTTTTCCTTCATTCAATAGCACGTAAGTGGTCATACTTTCCCCTCCTTCTGGAATTAAGGCAAAGGATGGAACGGTAACTGCCATTGCTGTAACCTCTTGATTGCTAATTTCTTCAATCATAGATTCTACTTCAGTTGCTGTAACATTTTCATTGGTTACAACTTGTAAATCACTACCTACCTGTAAATCGGCTGTTACTTCATCAACTTGCGTCCCAGTATATCCCTGAACTGCTGCAAGTGTAACAATCGACAATGTGAGAAGCATAATTACAGCTAAACGATTAACAGATTCCGTAGAACCGCTACCTTTCAAACCTCTTTTTACATCAGAAAGAAGGGGAGTTCTACTGAAGAAGAATTGCATAATCCTAGGACCCGCTGCTCCAACTCGACCTAGCAGTAAAGCGCCACCAATCCATAACATGAATGGACCAAATACATTGATGAGACCTTCAACAAACCAATTCGTTAAGATTCCATCTTCGCTACCATTCATTTCCATGTAAGTATCGATCGCTCCTAATGAGCCTACTAAGAATAGAGTCCAATGTAGCCAAACCTTTGGTTTTGTAACCTTTTGAACACGACTTACCCCCTCATCAATTTCAAGTTCCATGAACTCACGGGTTCTAGATCTGCCAAATATCAATGCCAAACCAAGTGTTGTTAATGCTGTAAATAGTGTGGCGCCGAAACTTAAACCAGGATTAACATTGAACCCTAAGGCTTCGAATTTCATGAAACCTACACTTGCAAGAACTATTGGAACTGCAGCCATTGCCAATAGATAGCCAACAACCCAAGCGATGAAAGAAACGACTGCCAACTCTAGAAGAACCATTCCCCTGAGGTCTTTGGCTGATGCTCCAATCACTCTGTGAATGGAGATTTCACGTCTGCGTTGTTCGAGTGAAAGTATTAATCCATAAATCAATACTGAAAGCGATAATACAACAATTGGAATCATTATGATATAATCAAACGCCTGAATCAATCCAAGGAAAATTTCTAAGAAATCAATCGAAGAACTGACAATATCAACATAATAAATCTCTATTTCTCCATCGGCAAAAGATTGGTCTTGAACATCTCTCCCCAATGCCTCTAACCAATCTGATGCATCATCAGTAGAGGTTGTTGGTAGCAAAGACCGTTCCAGAGTTAGACCGAAGAAGAAATGGTCATAATCGATAAGAGTCATTCTTTGAGTTTCGTTTAGCGCAGTCAGGGTAGCGTAAATTGGATTTGCCGCCAATGTTGGATTTCCTTGTGGCCAAGGGTCGTAAATTCCCAAAATAGTCATATTTTCGACGACCATTGTGACTTGACAATGATTAATTTCTCTGTTTGAGTAGATTTTACCCTCACAATCATCTTCATCCATTTCACCAGAAAGTGCTGATTCGGTAGTATAAGCGAATTCTAATCGGTCCAATACATCGCCCACTACCGCTCCAGATTTACTAGCAACATCTGAAGGGATGTATATCCCCCGTTGTTCTTCTACAACTTCAGGTGAAGCCCATTCACCCTTCTCATAGATGATGTTCTCAGATAATCGGTCAGCAAGAACTCCATCGAATGCACCTGGGCCAAGGAATGCTATTGCACGCTCAGTTGAAACAGGGGGGCCATTATTGTAGTCATAATGCCAAATGTCATCGCTTTCCCAATTGCGATATTCGTTTGAAGAATTAATGTCTATCATTCCCAAAGGAAGTGACCTAAAGATATCTTCATTTCCAAATGTGAATTGACTATGCAGGCCCTTTTTCCCAAATACAACTGTACAATCTGAGAATTCTTCCATGGCTGTAAATTCATCACAGGTTTCAATCAATGTCGTAGTGTTGTTAGTCCAGCCACTTGTGTCATTAGCAGGAGGCTTTCTAAACTCAACCTTTGCATCAAAAATATTAGTTTCAAGAGATTCTTCAAAGAATACCTGTGATAGTCCGACACCATAAGAAAGGACTGTTGTGATGACTAAACTAGCCAAAAACACACCCGCAAATACCGCCATTCCACGTTCTCTTCCGCGCCATGCACCAATAGCTGCAAGTCGAAGGTTATCTGGCAAATCCCGCAACTTTCGCGGGATTTCTTTGCGCATTGTATTCAGTTTAGAAGAAACACTCATTCTTCTTCACCTCCTACTTCAATTCCCCAAGCGGAGCGAATGTCGCTAGCCGCCACTTTCCCATCGCGCATCAATAGCATCCTGTCGGCCTTGCTTGCCAAGTCAGGGTCGTGAGTTACCATTAGAATCGAAATCGGGTTCTCTTCATCGTGACATAATTCTTTGAATAATTGAAGTACTTCAGCACCAGATGCGATATCGAGATTTCCTGTTGGTTCATCCGCCAGTAGTAGCGGCCTGTTTCCTGCGATTGCACGGGCGATTGCAACACGTTGCTGTTGACCACCTGATAATTGATCAGGGACATGGTCAACTCTATCACTCAGATTGACCCTTTCAAGGGCAGCTAACGCTCTCTTTTCTGCCTCTTTGGAAGGCACGCCTGAAATCTCCAAAGCCATAGCCACATTGTCTAATGCTGAAAGATGGTCTAGCAAGTGAAAATCTTGGAAAATCCAACCGACCAAAGTTCGTCGCACATCGACGACAGCAGAAGGATTCTTTAGACCATATTTTCGTGATTCGAGGTCTATTTCACCGGAATCGCCAGGCAGTAATCCGCCAATGATATTCAGAAGAGTAGATTTTCCACAACCTGAAGGTCCCATCAATGCTACCAATTCACCTCTTTTGAGGGTCATATCGACACCTTTGAGCACCTCTAGTTTGTTTGAACCTGTGCCAAATGATTTTTTAAGACCGTTTACTTCAATCATAAAACCACTCTAACACTCAATATCATGAAGTTCAGGTATATGAAATCCTGTTTGGCAGCCCCGCCAATAACTGTGCCTGAGTAGTATGCAAATTACGCGATAATACTATTTGCTGAATAATGATTAATTGTGCATTAGATTGCGTAACCAATCGAATAATCCTCTCTTGGAAGATATTCTGTTTTGGTATTGTTGTTCATCAATTACTCCGTCAATCCAAGTCTCTAGTTCCCGATCCATGTTTCGCCCTCAGTTTACTTTTGGAACCGCCCCTATAATGCGTTTTGGATGCTTTTTCAATACCAGGTGTGTTTGAAAACACCTAAGGAAGTGAGTCCTAATCATCGATTGTTTCGACGATCATTTCATCATATAGTTTGAGATTGAGAAGAACTTCTCCAAAATCTCTAGCATAGGCGCAAAGACGCCTAACCGATTCTGATAGTCTGAAATGGAATAGGTCCCCTTTAGAGAATTTACCCCCTTCCATTAATTGGTCTTCAAATTGAGAAATGTCCATTTGCGCCTGTTTAAGCATAGCTCTTGATTCTTCAATTTCGTGTGAATCTCGTGTCCTGATATTGATCATCAGTTGCTTTATCGCCTTTTGCCATAATGAAATTTGAGGCATTGGCGCCTGCTTTAGGTTCAATTTCCCAACGCCTTCTGCTTTGGTTAGAATTGCCATTTGTAGTGCGTGGTCCATCATTCGCTCTAATGAGCGCGCTAGATTGGAATGCTCGACTGCTTGATTACGGCCAATTTTAAGGGATGTTGCAACTAGATGAGAATCTAGAGTTATGCAGACCTGCCTTTCAACCAAATACAGCAATGCATCAACTTCTGCTTCGCGCTCATCAGCATCGCTCAAGAGTTCAATATCATCTCCTTCGAGAACTGAAATGATATCCCTGACCAGCGAGGTTAATTGCAAATACATACGATTGATACTAGCACTAAGTGGCATCTCTGCAGCGCTGATTAAACAAATTAAGTCTACGCTCGATTCCGATTCATCCATGATTTCAAAACCACGTGTATTTCGTAAAAAACGACGGATTTGTTTTCTAAAAGTTCGCTCTTCACCCGATGGAAATTTGATTTTGATATTGTCCACACCGGATAAATAGGCGCCCATCAAATGGTCATGGAGAGACTCGTTAGGTAAACTACCTGCATCGAGGGTTACTCTCTTTTCTTGGCGGTCTAACAAATTGATTGGAGTGAGCCTCAATGCCCCACTTGGCCTCCAATCTACCCTGATGCTATCACGGGGACTGAGTGACATTTCATCAGCCCATGGTTTGGGTATACTAAGCGTGTATGTCGAGCCCCCTGTAAGTTGGACTTTTCGCACATCGATATCGCCTGGACCAAATGACATTTCTCTCAAAATACACGAATATTTACTTCTATATAGATTACGGGGGCGTCAGGTGATATACCGCCTCGGTATAGAAAGCCTCGTGGAACCATCTACGATTATTCTGACTGCCGGGTTTGCAGTCTGCGTATATATGGCTTGGAATATCGGGGCCAACGACGTTGCGAATGCAATGGGAACAAGCGTTGGTAGCGGCGCTCTGACTTTGAGAAGAGCAATTGTCGTTGCTGCAGTATTCGAGTTCGCTGGGGCCGTGTTCTTTGGTAGCCACGTCACAGATACCATCCGGAAAGGAGTTCTAGATTTTGGCGATGAAGGGTTCGACCGGGAATTAAGTCAAAAACTAATGTATGGATTTATGGCTGCGCTATTAGCAGCAGCGATATGGTTGACAATTGCCACTAAATACGGATTACCGGTCTCCACTACACACAGTATAGTCGGCGGTGTTATTGGAATGGGCCTGTTTATTCAACCAGATTCGGTAAACTGGGGAAAGGTGCTTGAGATCGTATTAAGTTGGATTGTATCGCCATTGCTTGGTGCAATTCTTGCATTCGTTACTTTCATTCTGATTAGAAAGATGATATTCAATCATCCAAATCCACTCGAACAAACCAAGAAAATCGCACCTCTTCTCGCCCTTCCCACATTCTTTGTACTAGGTTTAGCATTGCAATTCAAGGGTCTGAAAGGGTTCTACAGTAACCTTGATTCAAGTGGTTATATCAACAAATCTGAATGGCTACCATGTGACCCATCCAGTTACAGTTGTACTACGTTCAATCCCTTCGCAGAAGGCGCCTGGATTCCATTGAACAGTTTCTTAGTTGCATTATTGATTGGAATGATGGCCAGTTCGGTATTGTGGTTTGTACTAAGGCGGTATGAATTCAAAGAAGAGGGTTATGAAGGCGTAGAGCGAGTATTCATCTGGCTACAAATAATCACTGCATGTTACGTGGCATTCGCCCATGGTGCTAACGATGTAGCCAACGCCATTGGACCAATGGCTGCAATATATGACATCGCATCTTCAACCACCGGCATATTGTCCCCCGACAAGGTCGATGTACCGATTTGGCTTCTCCTAATTGGTGGAGCAGGAATTACAGTTGGTGTAGCGACTTGGGGCTACAAAGTAATGGACACTATCGGTACAAAAATTACGCACATTACCCCATCACGTGGCTTTGCTGCAGAATTTGGAGCAGCGACTACGGTATTGATTTTCTCAATGCCATTCCTTGCCGTCCCCATATCTACAACCCACACATTAGTTGGTGCAGTGGTTGGAGTGGGATTAGCAGGTGGTGCTGCCGCAGTAGATTTCAGAGTGTTTGGTAAAATAGCCGCTAGTTGGGTTGCTAGCCTACCGGTTGCTGGATTTGGTGCTATACTATTCTACATCCTCTTTGCAGGTAATGCGGTCAATGTTATCGTCGTTGTATTACTTTCGATTGTGGCCACCATAGTGGTGATTTTAAAAACTGAAGATGTTGAAGACGAATCTCTGGAATCTGTCATTACTTCAGAGCCATTTGAGCAGTTTCATGAACACGCTAAAGCGGTTCTGAAGACGGTTGAATGTATGAATAAGGCAATCGATGTCGCATCCTCAGGCAAAGACCCTAGTGAATTTGTCGAGGCTACAGTTGCTGCAGAATTAGAAGCTGACATTATCAAATCAGATATTCAAGACCATATTGGGACAGGTGTAAGGTTTGCAATAGGCAGAGACACATTCTTGCATATGCTTTCACGACAAGATCGAATCGCAGATTACGCACAAAATGTTGCTGAGCAATTATCGTTTAGAAAATTGTATGAGGATAAAAAGGCACGAAGTAATCTCAAGAAGATGGCAAGTGCTGTATTTGACACAGTAGTTTGTTACGAAAAAGCGGTTGATTCATTGAAAGAGTTGTTACAATCTGGATTCAGTAGCAAAGAGAAATCGGCTCTACTAGAATGGATTCGTGAAGTGAATATTAAAGAACACTTAGCCGATGAAATTGAAGCAGAAGCCGCTGGACATGTATTCTCCACTGGTGATGACGATGCCCTCGCTGCTATGCACATGTATCGTGTATTGCAGAGATTGGATGATGTTGCTAATGCTTGTGAGAAGGCAGCAAATGCATTCTTACCAAGTATCTCAAGATGATTCGTTTTGAATTTCATCGAGACGCTTGCCCATTACTCGCTTCCAAAGTGGAGGTAATGCTGCTAGCCAAAAGCATGCATAGTACCCACCCGGCAGTTGGGGTGAGCCTTCGTGTGCTCTTAGGTCCCACATCGGAGTACTAGCCATTAGATGGTGAGAAGGGTGAAGTGGTAACTCGAGTAAGGTCCAGCGCGACCATACGCCACGGTACTCCCATGAATGCATGATAGTATGACGCTCGTCGTCACCTTTGCGCAGGCCATAATGTTGCAAATAATTCACATATTCCAACAAAATAACCGCAAGGCTTGCTTGTATAATGAATGCGAGTAACATATCTTGAGAATACCACCAAATGCCTACAAGAAGGGCTATTTGCAAAACTATTCCATGAAAAATAGGGTTCGAAATTACCGTTCGCCCCTTTTTTGAATGTGTCTTCCATGATAAAATATATTGTAATGGAATTGTCATCAATAGTTGAGTCCAAAATCCCCTGCCCCGAGGGGATGATGCTGGGTCTTTATCTGTAGCATAATGGCGATGGTGGCCGTGATTATGCTCTGTTGTATAGTGTAAATACAATACAAGCAATAGATTTAGTCTAGCGATTCTCCAAATCCATGAACCCTTTTTGCGATGTCCGGCTTCATGGGCAGTAACAATTCCAGAGACGCCGCCAACAACGCCTACAGAAAGCGCACCTAGAATTACTGATAATCCAAATCCGTCGAGATTAGTTCTCCAAAATAAAGCGAATATCGAAGTGTAGATGAAAATTCCATGTGCGAATAGCAAAAAATTCCACGCCGTAGGAGATTGTTTTTTGCGGGTAGGGGCACTTTTAGGGAGCAGAAAATCTAGAATTGGGCATAAACCAAGAGCGTATACAAAGCCTGCAAAGCACCACATCCCACCCTGGTACAATCCTGCAATTGTTACAATCGGTAAAATGAATCCGAGTAAATGAGGATACCACGACTCCTCTGTTTCATCCATGTATGTCCCAACATCTACTCACTGATGAAGCGTGGGGTTGAAATCAATAACACTGGTCCGAAGACTATGGACCAGTTATTGAAGGCTAAGTTGCAGAAGCAACGATACCACATCGTAGGTGAGCACGGGGGTGTCAAAATATGCCATTGGACCAAGGAATCTTTACTAAGAGGTCGTCAATGCTACAAAGGTAAATTCTATGGCATTGCAAGCCATAATTGTATGCAGATGTCACCTGTTGTAGACCAATGTAATCTAGCATGTTCTTACTGTTGGAGAGAGCCTCACATGGACACATTAGAACTAACCGAACAAGATCCTTTGGAGATGCTTTACGACTCTGTGAAGGCTCAAAGAAGACTTCTGTCTGGATTTGGCGGAAATCCTAAGGTTCCTAAAGAGAAATTCTTGGATGCTCAAAACCCCAAGCATGTTGCAATTTCTCTAAATGGGGAACCAACACTTTACAACCGATTATCAGAATATATCGAGTTGTGCCATGCGCATGGGATGACTACAATGTTAGTTACCAATGGAACACTTCCAAAGGTGCTAGAAAGATTGGACACGTTGCCCACTCAACTTTACGTTTCAGTAGATGCTCCCAATAAGGAAGTATTCGATGAAATCTGCCGGCCAAAGTGGAATTCAGCAGCATGGAATAAACTCGAGGAAACCATCGATTTACTACCAAGCCTTGATACTAGGATTGTGTGCCGTCATACATTGATTAAGGGACGTAATATGAAGCCGGAACACATTCCACAATATGCTGCACTTGACAACAGAGCTGACCCTGATTGGATCGAATGTAAAGGATATGTTCACGTCGGTAATTCCCGTGAGAATTTGACTGCTGAAAACATGCCATTCCACGAGGATATTCTCGATTTTGCAAATACTCTTGCCCCACTTACTGACCGCAAACTGCTTGATGATTCCCCACCGAGTAGAGTCGCTTTAGTCGGAAGAGAAATCGTCCCCATCCCAATTCCAGAAGCAACTATGTTCTTCCCTGAAGACTTAGGAATTGCTGAATCGGTAAAGCATCTACGAATTGTACAATGAGGCGGTTAACTTGCGGAAAGTAATGCTAGCGAGAGGTGGCGTTTTATCGCCTTACTCAGGACTAGGTAGTACTCACGCTGCTCTTGTTGAGAGATTGCAATCTGGAAATGTGGAAGGTTATGAACTTGGAGAAGTTCATGAATTTGAAATAAGTAAAAATCCGATTAAACGCCTTTGGAGAAGATGGAAAAGTGGTCCTGCCAAAGTCCAAAACTGCAAACCTGATAATGACATAATTCACATTACAGACCAAGAACAAGCAGGTTTGGTCCCCAAGATTGGACGAACTGTTGTTACTGTACACGATTTATTTCACCTATTTCCTAGCAAAAGAAATGGCGTTGATATTGGAGAACAAAAACCTTCACTAATACGCAAAAATGACCTCAGCCGCATCAAGAAAGGTTTGGCTAGGTCCGATTTACTAATCTGTGTCTCAAAAGATACACAACAAGAATGTGAAATGAGATTCCCCGGAGTCACTACCGCTTGGATACCACATGCGATCAATCTTGAGGAATACGCTATCGAAACCAAACGTCCGACTTGGTTTAGAGAGGGATGTAACTTGCTTGTCATCGGCAGTGAAGAAGCCAGAAAGAGGGTTGATTTTGCGGTTCGAGTTTGTGGAGGAATGGATGTTACGCTTCACAAGATAGGTGCTGAATCATCTAAAGTCGCCAAAGACAAACTAAGCACTCTGGCATCTCAAGTAGATTGCAACCTAAACTGGGTTGGTCGACTTGAACAAGATGAGATGATTGCGGCTCTTCAGCATGCTGATGCCCTACTTTTCCCTTCTATCGCAGAGGGATTCGGGCTACCTCCTCTCGAAGCTTATGCTGCAGGCACGGTGGCCTTGGTTGCAGATGCTCCTGCCCATAACGAAATTCCATTGGAACATCATATATTGCCACACGATGATATCGAGATGTGGAGAACTGCGATTTTGGAGTTGGATGATGAAAGTTCAGAAGTCAGAACTCGTGCTGAAGATTTTTCAATTAAAAACTGGGCTGAAAGACTTCGCCAAGCGTATGATTCATTATTTTGAATCGAAAGGATTTCGCCGTTGACTTCATGGAGGAGTTTGAGGTGGCGAGTAATATGCAGCCTGTTCAGAGTGTAGCAATAATTGGTGCCGGTAACATGGGGTCTGGTATCGCTCAGAAATCCGCTCAAGAAGAATTTGATGTTCAAATGGTAGACCGAGAGGCTCAATGGGTTGAGCGCGGTCAATCGATAATCGCAAATTTCCTATCTGAGGCTGTTGAAAGGAGAATCTTTTCACAACAGCAAGTCGAAGATATTCAGGGAAGAATTACCGGGGTTGTTGGAACGGAAAATACCGCACCTGATACCGACTTGGTTATCGAAGCGGTTTTCGAAGATTTCGATATCAAAACTGCGGTATTCAATGCTCTAAACAAAGCATGTAGTGAGAACACAATTCTCGCATCTAACACATCATCCCTTTCTGTTAACGACCTTGCCGCAGCATCTGGAAGACCTGACCGTTTTGTCGGTCTGCATTTCTTTTACCATCCTGCCAAAAATCGCTTGGTCGAAGTAATTCCGGGAAATGATTCATCGCCTGAAACAATTGCAAGAACGGTACAATATTGTCGTGGCCTTGGTAAAGTTGTAATTATTTGTAAGGACCGCCCTGGATTCGTAGTAAATCGGTTCTTTGTACCTTGGCTCAATGAAGCCTGCCTACTTCTACAGGAAGGTGTTGCAAGTGCAGCTGCGATAGATGCGGTTGCAATGAAAGCATTCCGAATCGGAATGGGCCCATTTGCTTTGATGAATTTAACCGGTCCACCAATCGCACTTCATGCAACTGATTACCTTGCAGAACAACTCGAAACACCGAGATATGTTGGTGCTGAAAATCTACGTGAAATGGTTGGTGCAGGAAACCAATGGGTAATTGGAGACGATACCGAATGTAGTGATGAATCCGCTGAAAAAATTCGTGTCAGATTACTAGGTCAGGTATTCGCGGTGGCTGGACAAATTGTCGACGAGGACATTTGTTCTCTTGAAGACGTGGATAGAGGTGCAAAGGTAGGATTGCGCTGGGCTCAGGGTCCATTTGAGTTAGCAAACCGTCTTGGTATTCCACAAGCTAAAACAATGGTTGAAGATTACTGTGAACTCGCTAATTTCCCAGTTCCTGATGCATGGATGCGTGAGGAAGCGTTTGATTTCAATTATGTTGACCTTCAGGTGGACAATGGAATTGCTACAGTCACTATCAATCGCCCAGAAGCCATGAACGCTCTAAATGAAACTGTGGTGAATCAACTTGGTTCTGCACTGGACAAGGCAAATGCCGATGATTCGGTCAGAACTATCGTCGTAGATGGAGCCGGTAAGGCATTCGTCGCAGGTGCTGATGTCAAATTCTTTGTCGATAAGATCCGAGCAGATTCATTCCCAGATATTTACGACTTTACTGCCAATGGTCATGCTGTCCAAAATAAATTAGAATCTTCATCAAAGACAACCATTGCCCTCACTACAGGACTTGCACTTGGTGGAGGTCTCGAATTAGCGTTATCTTGTGACTACAGAATTGGTACTCGCAAAACACAATTCCGGTTCCCTGAAACTAGCATCGGAATATTCCCTGGACTTGGTGGTACTCAACGACCAGCACGTATCTGTGGAATCCCAGCAGCTCGTTGGGCTGTACTAGCGGGCAATTTCATGGATTCCAATACCGCTGCAGATTTAGGTCTTGTAACCCATTTGGTAGATATATCCGAAGTGGATTCTACAATTCAGTCGATTGCTGCAATAGGCAAACCTAGCAACAAATATCCAGGTAAACCTTCCAATCCAGATTCTAAAGTCGCTATGTTTGCTGAAGCATTTTACAGTGATGCTAACCTTGAATCGATATTATCGGGAAATTGCCCTGATGGATTTGATAGTGAAGATAGAAATGTCAGTCGACAAATCAAATCGTTGTCTCGAACTGCTCCAATCGCACTTGCAATGGCTAGTGATTTGATCAATATTGCAAGTGATACCAACCTTGCTGAAGGTTTGGCAAAGGAATTGGAAAACCTAGAAAAGATATTTTCTACAGATGATGCACTCGAAGGTTTGAGTGCATTAATCGAGGGCAGGAAACCAACATATCAGAACTCTTGACGGTGTTTCTGTTACACTATGTTTTATTCGCCACACCTCTTGCGAGTTATATGCCCGAGCCACCACTTACACTTCCTGAAGACGTCCTAAGTGACGTAGTGGCACATATTGAAGGAACTATCGATAATGGGACACAAATTCGAAATATTCTGGCTGAACATTCTTCAAAAGGACCGTGGAGTACTGATTGGGAAGTAGAAGCCGCTGTAGAGGCATTGCATGTATTTGGCAGTAGATGGACTATTGAACTTCTATCAACACTGTATATTGCTGGGCCAAGAAGGTTCAATCAACTCAAGAATTTGCTGGCGGGAATCTCTAGTCGCACCTTATCTGACAAATTGCGATTTTTGGTTGAAGAAGGCCTTGTGATTCGCCAAGTGGATGAGGGGCCTCCTGTAAGAGTCAAATATATTCTTTCAGAACATGGCATTACATGTGGAAGATTACTCTCTCCATTGGTCGCCCATCTCAAGATTTGTAATGGGTCATTAAAGACAAAGTGATGATTCAACCAACCGAATCCATTACAAGTGAGCAAGGAGGGATACACGCTATGGCACTACTAAGACAGTGGATTACTCAGCGCCCGTGGCTGGCTGCTGGTATCGCTGGTGCTACTGGAGGATTGCTTGGCCTCGGCACTAGCCTCTCCGCACTTGCCTTCGCTAGAGGTGGAGTTGATGCTAAGATTAGCGACTTTGAACATCCTCTACGACGTAGGATCCTTCGCACTCTCGATAAGAGTCCTGGGCTTTGCTACCGTGAGTTACAATCTAATCTATCTGCAGCAAATGGAACTCTACGCCATCACCTAGACGTATTGTCTGGCCGCAAATCTATCACAATAATTTCAGTAAATGGAAGAACATGCTATTTCGCAGGCGCTCCATCACAAGTAGAAGTACTACGAGGGATGAATGTTGGAGAAAACGAGGCTGCTAGGAAAATGCCAATTGGCCTCTCCTTGGTTCAGCGAACAATCATCGATGACATCAAGGTCAACGGTATTCCACGCTCCCAAGCATCCCTCGCAAGAAGAATCGGACGCTCTCGGGCAACTGTTCATTCCGCAATCAAAGTATTGCGACGACGCGGAATTATGCGTGAGGATAGAATAGAAATGGCACCACACTTGATCGATGCTGAAGAATGGCAAAACTCTAGACCACTCGATTACGAATGGTCCGATGAAAGACAGTGATTCGGTAATCGCCTCTCAGGCGACGTTTGTTGCGCATTGTTCAAGACCTCTAGTCAGCCGGTAGTGGGTATGTTCGACTTACGTCTCGATGAAATCCCCTTGCCCGCAAGCAAGAAAAACCGTGATTATTTGATTTCATGGATAATCGACACCCTGTGTTTACACAGACGAAGAGGTGAGCCTACCACCGATGATGGAGTGTATTCTCCTATTCATCGCATATTGGCTGAACATTTGTTCAAAGACCCAAGTCGTGGCTATGAAACTCGTGAATTAGCCGAAGAATTAGGTCTAACCCCTGCGGCGATTCACCACCATTTTGCAAGGTTGGTTTCCGCAGGCCTGGTTTCAACATCATCGGGGAAAGGATGGAGATCTTACTATTTGGTTGGCGGCTCGATAACAAAAGCAGTATCGAGCATGAAGGTACGCTCTCAACTAATTCATTCTCAGCGATTAGAACTTCTAGATGGAGTCTGGAATCGTGGTAAGAAAGTCGCAATGACAATCGAATTACCACCTGATGGAAAGCCAAGTGCGTTAATTCGAATCAAGGAATGGGGTCCTTTGAAAGAAGGTGAAAATGACCTTTCTCGATTCATGGCCGACATGGGCTTGCTTGGAGAAAGACCCGGAAAAGAACTCGACCCAGAATCGCTTTCTGTTAGAATTTTTGAAATGTTACTAAACTCGGGGCCACCGATTTCTATCGATGAAGCAGCTAGGGTGCTCAAAGGTCCTAAGCCACGCATAGGTAGAATCCTTGAGAGATTTCGTAGCACAGGACTTGTTGAACGTGTGGCAAGGACTGACCGCCTATCGACCTCCCTCTGGTCGGCAATGACGACACAGCACATGAGAAGAGGCGAAGATTGGCTACTGAAGAAAGGAGGATTTGAACGACTTTCAGTTCCTAATTCACTACTGAAGAATCTCAAGAAAGGTAACTGTAAACCTGAAACGATTGAGAAAGCCCTCAAAGGGATGGAGGCCAGAGAACAGATGTTACTTCTGAATTTACTTGGAGGCCGCCTTCCACTTGGACACAGATTGATTGGTATGGACATAAGTATGCTAAAGAGAAAATCAATCGACGACCTCGATAGAATCCTTCGCCGAATCGAGAAGGTTGGCAAATTATTGGATGACTAGTTCCTTACGAATCGTAATAGCAATAAGCCAATATGGTTTCGGTTAATTATGAAATCTCGAAAATTGGCTGGATTACTTTTTGCAATAATATTATCGCTGGCAGGATGCACAGGCAGCATGGAAGCTGAATCTGCAGAAGATAATGATTCCCAGGGATTATCTGTCTATGATTTTGACGTCTCAGATTCATCAGATAATTTGACAAATAGTACAGGTGATAATTTAGTAGACATACTAATGTCCCAAGGCAGAGAACTTGATTGGTCTTCAGTTGAAATAAGGATTTTGATTGATGGTAACCCCCCCGTAAATTGCGTAGCTGATGATTCATCAGCACCGTGTACATATGCTAGTGATAATTCTGCGAAATGGTCTGTTGGTGAAGAAATCACAATCTCTGAAGGTTCAAACGAAGACCTGTGTGGAGATTCTACCGACTGTATTATTGATGTTGAAATCTCAAAAATAGATGATGGGACAAGTCATATGATAGCCGTAGAAAATGAAGTCGATGTAGAATGAACTGTTTTACTATCAAGAGTATTGAATTTTGATTTTGTGGCCTAATCTGAGAGGAGTTGTCGTAATTCTGCGTATTGCACGTATTCGTTGCGGTCTGAGAAGTTATTCATCGCCCAATCAATCCAGTATGTGTGTACATGCGGAATTCTATCTCGGACCTCCTTCAAGAATGCCGATACTTCACTGCTAGCGCTATCGGTGATTTCCAAATACTGTGCAATGAAGGAACGCGCCTGTTCCTCGGACGGGAATAGGGTTGGATCTGGTTCAAACCAGCGGCTAGATTCGTGGTCATACATCCACTCGCAGAAGAAGTTGGCAACATCGAAGGGTGCATCTAGAGGACCAGCGTATTCGAAGTCGAGAAGGTGGGTGGTGGCAACATCTGGCCTGTAGGAAACCAGAACATTGGTGAAGTTTAGGTCGTTATGATTTCGACCAGTAACCGTATGCAAGCGGCGTAATTCATTGGCGAGTTCCGCTAATACCTGACTATTGTCACAATCTTCGCGTCGCATCGCCCTGCCAGGTAACCACATCTCAAGTCGACCCCATTCAAGCCGTCGAACCACCTTTGCGCCGAATCCACAATCCTGAATGTGTTTCTCATCAAGGTTGGTATTGCCGACGGTAGGCCCGAACACCTTCAGAAGAAGAGGTCCATCATCGCCGCAGGAAATTTTGTAATTGCTATTGCTGAGCCCCAACGGACAGGTCTCGATTTGAAGTGGGGCTAAGAGATTCCAACCAATCTCCATAAGCGCTGAGGTAAGGGAATTACTCCTTTCTTCCGCTATTTCCCCCTCACTATTGTAGAGATAACTTGCACCGGTAGCACGACCGGTTTTGGCATTGGACGCCTCTTCCACGAAGCGAGTTACTACCCTCATAATTTGAGGGTTTCTGTTCAAATAATCCAAAGATAATACCGAAGTGGGTAGAAGATTCAATGATTCAAACCCAATTCAAACTGTTTGCAAAGGAACAAAAAGCAAAGATTACCCTTGGTATTCATCAACTGTCTGTTACTAGGCCACCTCATGAAGAAAGCACCTGCATTTCTCTTTGCACTATTGATGACGACCGTTTCCTTGGCTGGATGCTTTGGTGGCGATGACCCCGTTGAAGACGACGAACCCGACGATACACCAGTCGAAACCCTTGACGACTGGCAAGTTCATTTTGCTTCAACAGCAGCTGATTTGCCAGTATGTGATTCTGCAACAGATGGTCGACTGTACTATGTTGATGGCGATTCTGAATTCCAAGTTTGCACAAGTAGTGGCTGGGAAGTAATCGATGTTTCAGGTGCGGCAGGGCAAGATGGTACTGACGGTGCTGATGGAACAAATGGCGCTGATGGCGCCAGCGGTTCACAGGGTACAAACGGTGCTGATGGCACTGATGGTGCAACCGGAGCCGGTGGTGCAGACGGAACTGATGGTGCTAGTGGCCAAGATGGCACTAACGGTGCTGATGGTACTTCCACCTTAATTCGAATTCTATCAAGTTCTACTTGCGCAACTGGAGGAAATTCTTTCGAGATCGGCTCAGATAGTAACGGAGATGGAGTCCTCGATATCACTGAAGTTATTGTAACGGTGGACATTTGCAATGGAGTCGCTGGCCCTGAAGGAACTCCTGGCCAAAATGGTGCAGATGGTACCAATGGAACAAATGGTGCTGACGGAACAAACGGTAACGACGGTGCTGATGGCTCTCAAGGGTCAACCGGTACTGCTGGGGCTGATGGAGTCGATGGTGCAGGTACTGATGGAACAAATGGAACCGATGGCTCTCAAGGGCCAACCGGTGCTGATGGTACAAATGGAACCGATGGCTCACAAGGAACTGCAGGTACTGACGGTACCAATGGCAGCGCCTCGGCCAGTACCATGCTGACCAGCATCTCTGCCCCCACACTGCAGGCGTGTTCATCTGGTGGGCGTATCATGCAGCAGGG
>Ga0307986_10001546_pt1 | contig 16699 bp, 16 predicted proteins | sample EllFjometageno82_FD_203170 | JGI IMG/M metagenome (GOLD analysis project Ga0307986, IMG submission 203170) | Marine microbial communities from Ellis Fjord, Antarctic Ocean - #82 | ecosystem: Environmental > Aquatic > Marine > Unclassified | place: Southern Ocean | collected 2014-10-09
CTCGCTAACCAAATTCAAAGTTAATAAACTTTCTATCAGTCCAATTGCAGCTAAAATAAAAGCATATGGTAAAATAATTTCTAATGTCTCAATATTAAATGGAACAGATGGAATTGAAAATTGAGGGAGACCACCTTTTACACTTGCTAGATCCCCTACATTTGGAATATCAATTTTAAAAACTAAAACCACAATAGTGGTAAATAAAATAGCCACCAGTGTAGATGGAAGTATTTTAGTCATTTTTGGTAATAGCCAGATGATATACATGGTTAAAGCAACAAATATAACTGAATACATTAATGTATCGCCTGTAATCCAAACTGAGGCTCCCGCGGAATTAATTGTTTTAAATTGGCTGAGTTGAGATATTCCAATTACAATTGCTAAACCATTTACAAAGCCTAGCATTACGGATTGAGGAACCATTCTAATAAATTTACCAAGTTTAGATATTCCTGCAATTAGTTGTAAAATTCCCATTAGTACAACAGTTGCAAACAGATATTCTGGACCATGATCTGCAACAAGTGCTACCATAACAACAGCTAAAGCTCCTGTTGCTCCTGAAATCATTCCAGGACGACCACCAATTAGAGCTGTAATTAATCCAACAATAAAAGCAGCGTAAAGTCCCGATAAAGGTGTAACTCCAGCAACAAATGCAAATGCAATAGCCTCAGGAACCAAGGCTAAAGCGACTGTTAATCCTGCTAAAATCTCAATTCTAAATAAAGAAAAGGGCACTCCATCTTTTGGAATATAATTTTGTGCATTAAAACTAATTGAGTCAGCAAAGTTTAAAAGTCCTTGTGATGAAACTTGAGATGGTTTTCTACCTCTTTTAAATAATTTTTTCATATTAGTTTTCAATTTGATTTTGTGCTTCTTCTGAATATTTATCTTTATAACAATCACTACACAAATATATAATTTCTACAGTACTGCTAACTTGCGTTAATATTGATTTATTTTCTCCACATTCTGCACAACTAGATGGAATTTTTTTCATTATTTTAAAATACTAGAAAATTTAACGATATCTCTAATAAGTAAATCTGGTTGCTCTAGTGCAGCGAAGTGTCCGCCTTTGGACATTTTAGTTACCTGCCTAACGTTAAACATTCGATCCAAATAAGATCTTGGTGGCCAAGTTGACATTTCAGCAGGAAACATTGCAACACCAGTTGGTATTTCTATTTTCTTAAATTCTTTTGGAAAGTATCTTCCGCCCTCTTCTCTTCTTCCATAGTAAATCCATGATGCTGTATTGAAAGATTTAGTTAAAATGTAGACCATTATATTAGCTAATAAAACATCTTTAGAATAGACACTCTCTAAATTTTTATCTTTGAGATCAGACCAAAAATACATTTTTTCTATTATCCATGCAGCAATCCCTACCGGGCTATCCATCATTGAATAACTCAGCGTTTGTGGTTTTGTTGCTTGTTGAGTTCTGTATCCGTCTTGCATAATTTGATCTTTATCAAATTTGTTTAGCCAATCTTTTTCTTCCTGTGTTTGTGGTCCATCGGGTAAACGCATTGTTAAACAATTAATATGAATGGCTTTACATGTTTTAAAATGATCATAGGCTAACCAATTACATATCGTGGCTCCCCAATCTCCTCCTTGAGCTAAATAATTTTTGTATCCAAGATTATCAATCATTAGTTTATTTAAAATTTCAGACATTTTTCTAGGACCAATAGGTCTTGATGGGCTTCCTGAAAAACCAAAACCAGGCAATGAAGGGACTATTACGTCAAAAGCATCCTCCTCTTTTCCTCCGAATTTTTCTGGATGAGCGAGCTTTTTAATAATATGTAAGAATTCTATAACTGATCCAGGCCATCCGTGCATTAAAAGTAGTGGTGTAGCTTTAGAACCGCTTCCCTTTTCCATTATGAAGTGAATATTTAGCCCAGCAACATCCGTAGTAAAATTAGAAAATTTATTTATTTCTTCTTCTTGTTTTTTCCAGTCAAATTTATTAACCCAGTAATCTGAAAATTCTTTCATGTAGTCTAGGTTGGTACCATATTCCCATCCACCATCTTTAGGCATCTCATGCCATGGATAATTTTTTATCTTAGTATTGATGTCGTTGAGAATGCTATCTGAAACATTCACTTTAAATGGCTTGATCATTACTTTTATGAGTGACTAATCCAAATGGTCTTAGTCTGTAGATATTGATTTAAAGCTTCAGTTCCTTGATCTCTACTCAAAGAACCTGATTGTTTGTATCCACCAAAAGGTGTTTTGATATCTCCTTCAGAAAAAGTATTCACTGATACTGTTCCGCAAGGTAAACTTTTAGCTAAATGAAAAGCTTTATCAATGTCTTGAGTGAATACACTAGCATGTAAACCGTATTTAGAATTACTAGCTATTTTTAAAGCTTCTTCAGCATTATTTACTGTAAGAACTCCAAGTACTGGACCAAATATTTCCTCTTGAGCAATAGTCATATTTTCTTTTAAACCATCAAATAAAGTTGGTTTTGCATAAAATCCTTTTTGTTCTTCTCCTGATACTCCACCAAATAAAAGTTTTGCTCCTTCATCTATTCCTTTTTGTATGAACCCATCTACTGTTGCTAAATGTTTTTTTGAAATCATGGAGCCCATGTTTGAAGTTGGATCTAATGGATCTCCCACCTTTAAAGCTTTAACTTTTTTTGTAACTTTATCTAAGAATTCATCTTTAACTTTACTATGTATGATTTGGCGCATATTTGCAGAACAGTTTTGTCCTCCATTCCAAAAAGCAGAGTTAATTGCGTTATCAATTAAATCATCTGTTATTTTTGCATCATCGAGAACTATAAAAGGACTTTTGCCACCCATTTCTAAACCAATTGTTTTTAAATTACTTTCACCTGAATATTTCATGAATAAGCCACCGACTTCTGTGGAACCTGTAAATGAAACTGCATCAACATCCTTATGGCGACCTAACGCTTCTCCTACATCGCCAAAACCTGGCACTACGTTTAAAACACCATCAGGTATACCTGCTTCTTTTGCAATTTGAGCAACTTTAATTGCAGTTAGAGGAGTGTCTTCCGCAGGTTTAATTATAACTGAACAACCTGCTGCTAAAGCTGGAGCCATCTTCCATACTGCCATCATTAATGGAAAATTCCAAGGAACTACACCAGCAACTATTCCAATTGGTTCTTTTACAATCAAACTAGTTAACGACGGTTCTGTAGGACCTACTTTTCCAAAAACTTTATCTATTAATTCACCGTACCACTGGAAATGCATAGGTGCATCATTTGCAACTTCATTTATACAATCACCTATTAACTTACCAGTATCAATGCATTCAAGAACTGAATTCTCTACCCCATGTTTTCTTAATAACTCTGCAAACTTTAATAAAATATCTTTTCTAAACTCGGGAGAGCTTCTAGACCAAACGCCACTTTTAAATGCTTTTCTAGAAACCTTAACTGCTAAATCTACGTCTTTTGAATTACATTGAGCAACTGAACACAACACATCCCCAGTTGCAGGGTTTATTGTCTCAAATTTTTTACCATCAATAGCATCTACGTAGTTACCATCTATGAAAGCCCTACCTTCAAATTTAATTTTATTTGCAATATCTTTGTAGTTTGCTGGGGTCATAATTATTTGATAAGTTAGTATAAATATTCAATAAATCATAGAAAAATAATGAAAAAAAATTTGATAATAGTACCTATTTTATTTTTATTTCAGAATTTGACTGCTGAGATTATAGTTTTTAAAGATTGTAGTAGTGAGCAATATAAATATGAGAAAAATGATTATAGTTTAGATCTAAAAAAAGAGTTAATGACTAGAGAATTTATTTATAGTGAAGAAAGTTACAAGAAATTAAGACTGAATGATATGACAACAGAAAAAGAGAATAAAACTACAAAAGGTGTTGCTAAAATTAATGGCTTAATAGTATCTGAAATTGCAGGCTATCCTGCTTTTTATACTCAATTAATATTTAATGAATTAGAAAAAAGTATTAAAATAAAAACTGTTTTAAATAATACAGAAGGTGTTAGTTTAATTTCAAAATGTCAAAAAATAATAAAATTTAAAAAACAAACATAATGAAAAAAATTTCATATATAATTATTTCTTTTTTTCTACTAACTTCTGTTAATGCGTTAGAAAAAACTAAAGAAGAAAAAGTTGCTGAATATGTTCTGGAAAACATACAGAAAGATTATACTTCTTGTTATAGTTTTTACAAAATAGCGAGTGAAAGTTTTAAAAAAGCGAATGCAAAAAAATCTATTATAAATGGATTGGATAAAAGTGCTGACGTTACATTAAAATTTGCTCACGATTTAGGTGAAGTCCTAAATTACAAACCAAAAATTATGTCTGAAAATAATAAAAAAGAAATTAAAAAATTAAGTATCATTGCAAAGAAAGACTTTAAACAACTTACGAAAAAATACGGTATAATGTGCAAAAAATTAGTCGAAAATCAAAAACAAAGAATTGATTATTGGGAAAATAAAGGAAATAAAAAGATTAAGTGAAAAAAAATATACTTCGTTCCAAACTAAAAAAGATATTTATTAAACACTATTTATCAAAAAAACACTCTGAAATTTGTGCAGACTATTTAATTAAAGCTGAGCTTGTAGGCGCTCCATCACATGGATTAGCTAGACTAAAAATGTACTGTGATCGTATTAAAAAAAAATTAATTAATCCTAAACCTAAAATTAAGATAAAGAAAATTAGTTCTTCAGTTTCATATGTTAATGCTGATGATAGTATCGGATTTGTTGCTGCTGATATTGGAATTAATCAAGCTATTAAAAATGCTAAAAAAACTGGCATTGGCTTAGTAGGTATTAAAAAAAGTAGTCATTATGGATTGTCAAGTTTTTACGCTGAGCAAGCTGTGAAAAAAAATTTGATGGTTTTTTGTTTTACAAATGCTCCTCCAGCTTTAGCTCCACATGGTGCAAAAAAATCTCTATTTGGTACTAACCCTATTTGTTTTGGTGTTCCAACAGGTAAGGCTCCTTTTATTTTAGACGCATCAACTTCTATGATTAATAGAGGAAAAATAAGAAGAGCTAGTAAATTAGGTCAAAAAATTCCTTATGGTGTAGCTTTGGATAAAAATGGAAATATCACTACAGATGCTATTAAGGCATTACAAGGAACGCAGCTACCTATTGCGGGATATAAAGGTTCTGGATTAGCTTGGATGGTTGACATTTTAAGTGGTGTTTTAACTGGTAGTAGCCATGGTGGTGAAACTAAAGATCCATTTGATGATTTTACTGGACCTCAAAATATTGGTCATTTATTCTTAACTATTAATCCTAAGCTTTTTATTGGTAAAAATTTTTTAAAAGAGATGAAAAAAAATATAGCACTAGTTAAAAAACTTCCTAAAGCCAAAGGTTTTAGTTCTATTCTTTATCCTGGTGAGAGAAAGAATAAAACATATAAAAATAATTTAAATAAAGATATATCTTTACCTGCAAAAATTTTAAAAGAAATAAATGAATTAAATGCTGTCTAGAAAACAAATTGTCTGTCCTGAAAGTCTTTTAAAAATCGCTAAAACTAAAGGACCAATTAAAGTAGTTATTGTTAATGCTGGTAAATCAATTGCAATTAAGTCTGCTAAAGAAGGTGTTCACGAGGGCCTAATAGAGCCAATATTTGTAGGCGATAAATCAATTATAGAGAAACTAGCTGCTGATATTAAATGGGATCTTTCAAAGTATGAGATTATTAACGAACCAATAGAGAATAATACGGCGTTAATAGCTGCTAAATTAGCCAGTGAGGGAAAAGTTAAAATTATTGTAAAAGGGCATATTCATACAGATATTTTGATGAAAGCTGTTTTAAAAAGAGATTTAAATTTAATAGGAAAGAAAAGGTTAAGCCATGTGTGGCACATGACTTTGAATAAAGATGACAAACCTTTTATTATTACTGACGGTGCGTTAAATGTTTTGCCAAAATTAGAAACCAAAATGCATATATTAAGAAACTCAGTAGATTTTGCAAAAAGAATCGGCATTAACAGACCAAAAGTTTCAGTGCTGTCAGCTACAGAGGAAGTTTTAGAAAGCGTTCCAAGCTCAATAGACGCAAAAGAAATTACTGACAGAGCACAAAGTGAGGGGGTAGATGCAGATGTATTTGGTCCTATGGCATTTGATAACTCAGTTTCTGAAAATGCAGCTCAAATAAAGGGAATTAAAAATGCTGTTGCAGGAAAAACAGATATTTTATTAGTTCCTAATGTTGAAGCCGGAAATGGGCTTGTTAAAATGATGATTTATTTTATGGGAGCATGCGCTGCTGGTGTTGTTGTTGGTGGAAAGGTTCCTGTTGTAATCACTAGTAGAGCAGATAGTGGTCCTGCAAGGCTAGCTTCTATAGCTGCTGCTATTGTTGCTTTGTAATGATGCAACTAAAGAATTGGGATAATAAAACTTGGCTTTCTTCTAGTAAATATATTTCATCTTTCACAAACTTTATTAAAAAGAAAAATAAAATAAATAAAAATTCAAAAATTTTAGACCTTGGTTGTGGTAGAGCATATATAATTAGTTTTTTGCATGAAAAAATTAAGTTTAATGAAAAACCTATTGGAGTTGATATAGTAAAAAATAAGAATATAAAAAAAAATATTACTTTTTTAAAATCAAATGCATTAAAATATTTAAGAGATACTAACAAATCTTTCGATTTGATATTAATTAAACAAACGATTCATTTTTTTTCTAAAAATCAGATTAAAGAATTACTTAATTTAGCTAAAAAAAAACTTAATAAAAAAGGAAAAATTTTAATTTTCTCACTTAAATCAACAAATAATCAAATTCCTTGTTTTGCAGAAATGAAATTTAAACTCTCAAAAAGTTTTCAAAAAGAAAAAGAAATAATAAAAATAGTTAAGTTAATTTTAAAGAAATATAGAGTTGATCAATTTAAATTTAAAGTAGATATTACAAAATTTAAATACATTCAGATGATTAAAGGTAGATATATTTCTTGTTTGTTAAATATTTCGAGTAATAATTTAAAAAAAGGCATCAGTGAAATTAAATCAAATTATAGAAATAAAATCAAATTTACTGATACTTTGAATTGCATAAATTACAAAAAATAAATTTAAACTTCTTTAATATTAAATTCAGAATCTTTTTTTAATCTTAATCTTTTTAATTTTAAGATCTTTGTCGTTAAAAATCTTATTAATCTATAGAATAAATTATTATTTATTTTAGTTAATGCCTGTTCATAAGTAATAATTTTATTTGAATTTTTTTTAATAAATTGTTCAAAGTTTATATAATCAAGTTCTTTCCATGTATGAGGGTGTAATTTAGTAGATTGTATTCCAAATGGCAATAAAACAACTTTTTCAAATAGCTGAGGGATAAATTTAATGTCATTTTCAAAGTACGGCATTAAACCATAGCCATCAATTATCTCTGTAATTCCATTGTTTTTTAAAGCGGTAAAAGTATTCTCATCGTATGTTTGATTTGGAGCAAAAAAAGCTCTAATATTTATTTGTTCTTTTTTAAATTTTTCTAATCCTTTTTTAATTCTTGTTTCTTGTGTTTCTAATGAGTGCCCGAAAAATTCAGATCCACCTCCGTAATTAAAATAATCAGATTTTTTTTTACAAAGCTTGTCATATATGTGGGTATAACCGTGTTGAACTATCACCCACCCTTTGTCTTGCCATTTTCTTACTTGATCCCAAAAATTATCATTTCTTGAAAATGCTAAGAATTCTTCATCTTTATTATTAGGTATAACCCCCAATACTGGTTTTACTGAGTATTGGTCAAATAATAGTTCTAATCTTTTCATCAGTTCCCAGTCCATATTTTCACATACATCGTCAATGCGTATTAGAATTCCAGTATTATTTTTTATATAATTAAGCATTTTTAAATATTATATATTAATTAGCTTTTAGTTGTATTAAATAATAATTACTAAAAAATATATGAATCTTAAAAAAAATAAAGCTAATTTTGCCCCTCTTTCTCCAATAAATTTCTTAAAAAGAACAGCAAAAATATTCCCAAATTATATTTCATTAGTATCAGAAACTAAAAAATTTACTTGGAGGCAAACTTTTGAGAGATGTAATTTATTAGCCTCATCTTTAATAAAACAAAAAATTAAAGCAGGTGACGTTGTCTCAGTCATAGCTCCGAATACAACTGCAATGTATGAAGCTCATTTTGGTATACCAATGATAGGTGCAATTTTAAATACGATTAATATTAGATTGGATGCAAAAACTATTAGTTACATAATAGGACATTCAAAAACTAAAATCATATTTGTAGATACTGAATTTTTGCCAGTCATTAGAGCGGCGCTTAAAATTAAAAAACTAAAGATCACTATTGTCGCTATTAAAGATGATAATAAATTTTCAAAAAATATTATTAAAGAACAACTGTACGAAGATTTCTTAAAAAAAGGTTCAAAAAAATCTTTAGACTTTAAGATTAAAGATGAGTGGTCTCCAATTAGTTTAGGCTACACATCTGGGACAACTGATAAACCCAAAGGTGTAGTTACCCATCATAGAGGTGCTTATTTAAATTCTGTTAGCAATCAACTTACTTGGAATATGAAAAAAAATCCCACGTACTTATGGACGCTACCTATGTTTCATTGTAATGGCTGGTGTTTTCCTTGGACAATTGCTGCTCTTGCTGGAAAGAATATTTGTATGAGAAAAATAAGTTCTAAATTAATTTTTAAACTTATAAAAAAACATGATGTGACTCATTTATGTGGAACAACAGTGATAATTAATTTACTTATCGAAGAAGGTATAAAATTAAAGAGTAAAATTGAGTTTATGACAGGTGCCGCACCTCCTCCATCTACTGTTCTTAAAAAAATTGACGAACAAGGATTTAATATAACTCATACATATGGTTTAACAGAAGTATATGGTCCTGCTGTTGTTTGTGAATGGCAAAATGATTGGAGCAAACTAGATAAAAATAAAGTAGCAGAATTAAAATCTTATCAAGGTGTAGAGTATCCTGGAATATCTGAAATTAATGTTTTTAATAAAAAAACAAAAAAAGAGGTAGTTCATAACGGAAAAGAACTTGGTGAAGTTTTTATGAGAGGAAATACTGTAATGATGGGTTATCATAGAGATAAAACTGCTACTAATAAAGCATTTGCCAAAGGCTGGTTTCATACAGGTGATATCGCTGTCGTACATAAAAGTGGGTACATACAATTAAAAGATAGGTCTAAAGATATAATAATTTCTGGGGGTGAGAATATTTCATCAATAGAAATTGAAAATGCCCTCTTCAAACATAAGGATATCATTGACGCAGCTGTAGTTGCAAAGAAAGATGATAAATGGGGTGAAGTTCCGTGTGCCTTTGTGACTGTAAAAAAAAATTCAACTCTAAAAGCTAAGGAAATAATTCAATTTTGCAAAAATAATATGGCTAGTTTCAAAATTCCAAAAAGCATTATTTTTGGAAAAATTGATAAAACGCCAACAGGAAAGACTCAAAAATTCTTATTACGTAAGAGAGTTAATCAGACAGATTGAAAATGCTTTAAAATAGTATAAAAGATACAACTAAATGAGCGTCAGATTAGTAGATAATAAAGATACCATTAAAAAAATTAATGATTGGAGAGATCCTCTATATTTAAATAATCTTTTAACAGATAAAGAAAAATTAATTCACAAAAAAGCAAAAGACTTTTGCCAAACACGTTTATTGCCAACTGTTATAGATGACAATAATAATAGTTTTTTTGATAAAAAAATTTATTCTGATTTAGGTACAAATGGTTTTTTAGGAAATACAATTAAAGGTTACGGGTCAGAAAATGTTTCTAGCGTGGCTTATGGATTGGTTGCTAAAGAACTAGAGTCTGTAGATAGCAGTTATAGATCAGCCATATCAGTTCAATCGTCATTAGTCATTCATCCTATTTATAATTTTGGTTCCAATGAGCAAAAAGAAAAGTATATACCTGAGCTAATCAAGGGAAATTTAGTGGGATGTTTTGGATTAACAGAAAGTGTTTCGGGCTCAGATCCGTCATCAATGCTAACACAGTTTGAAGAAGTGTCAGATGGTTATATTTTAAATGGTTCAAAAAATTGGATAACAAATGCTCCTATAGCAGATGTATTTTTAATATGGGCTTTTGATAAAGAAAAAAAAGTTCATGGTTTTATAGTTGATAAAGAAACTAAAGGTTTAACTACTGAAAAAATAAACAAATCAAGTATCAAAATTGCTCAGGCGGGGAAAATATTTTTAAAGGATGTAAAAGTCTCAAAGTCTAGCATTTTACCAAATACCACTGGCTGGAAATCTATCTACTCTTGTATCAATAAAGCCAGATATGGAATAGCTTGGGGCGCAATGGGTGCAGCAGAAACTTGTTGGTTTATTGCAAAAGATTATGCAGAAAAAAGAATAGTTAACAAAAGACCGTTAGCCGCCAAACAGTTGGTACAAAAAAAACTTGCAGATATGATGACAGAAATTTCACTTGGTTTTGCTGGATGTATTTTAGCTGGGCGAACTATGGATGAAGATAAAGATCTTAAGATTGCAATAAGTTTATTAAAAAGAAATAATTGTAAGAAAGCATTAAATATAGTGCGAGATGCTAGAGATATTTTAGGTGGTAATGGGATTTTAGATGAGCATCACGTAATAAGACATCTAGTAAATCTTGAGACAGTTAATACATATGATGGAACTGAAGATACTCACGCCTTGATACTAGGTAAACTTCAAACTGGTTTGGATGCATTCTAAAGATAGCATCTTATCTAAATGCAAAATAAATAAAATTTCCAAAATTCCTAAAGAAAAGCTATTACCTTTTTACAAAAAACTTTACCCAACAAGATACAAAAATTTAACTGAAAATTGGAAGTGGTGGTATAGAGTTAATAAAGATTTTGCTGAACCTATTATTCTTTCTCTTGATGATAAGGTAATAGGGCAAGCAGCTTTTTTAGTTAATAATTTAACAGTATCAAACAAAAAAATCCCTGCCATATGGTTCCAGGATTATGCTGTTCTACCAGAGTATATGGGTTTTGGGCTTGGTAAACTTCTTACTAAAAAATGGATGAAAGTATGTAGTAACCAGATGGCTATGTGTAGCCCATACTCGCTTAGGGTTCTCAAAAAGTTTGGTTGGATTGATAATTTTGAAACAAAAAGATTATTGAGACCTATCAATTATTTTAAATTTATTCCTTATGCAAATAAATTGAATTTAAACCTGTTAAATTCAACACTTAGATTCTTTCTAAAAAAAAAATATAGTTTTAGTGAAAGTATTAAACCATATAATCTATCAGAAAATTTCAATACTTTATCACATTCATTTAATTTAAAACAACTTCCTGAAAATCCTAATAATTATCCAATTATTAACAGAGATGAAAGTTGGCTTGCATGGAGATTAATGGAATGTCCTTATAAGAAAGATATTTATTTTTTTGAGTATAAAAATAGTTTCTCCATAGTTCATATTTATTTTGCAAATAAAATTAAAAGATTAAATATTCTCTATACTTACAGTACCGATGGATCAGAAAACGTAAAACTATATAAATTGATTACAAGCTGGGCAATTAATAATAATATCGATTTTGTTTGGGCAATTAGTAAAAATCAAAATCTAAAAAATATTTTTCCTAAGGTCTTTTACAGGCCTTTAAGATTTGCATCATGGAGTTCTGATAGTGAAGTATTTAGTGTATTAAAAAAAGGTTTTTTAGACCTACAAGGAATAGACTCGGATATTGAGTCAGCCTTTTACTTAGAATAAAACAACCTATACCCCTTTTATTATTATCATGTTGCCAACCGAGTTTGCTAAACGAATTGGTTTCACTAGTTTGTATTCTTCAGAATTATACCATTCCAAAGCCTTGTCGTAATTTGGAAATTTAATTACCACTGTTCTAGGATTTTTCCATTCTCCTTCTGTTACTTTGTACTCTCCAGCTCTAACTAAATACTCGCCTCCATATTTCTTTATAATGGGTACAACTTTACTTATATATTCTTTATAAGCTTCAGGATTCTTTATGTCTAAATTAGCTATTACAAATCCACTCACCATTTAACCTCCATAAATTGTTCTGGATAATTTTTCTCCTTCTCGAATTATCTAGATGTATATTAAAATTAATTTATATTAGTTATGTTTAATTGAAATTACAGGTATGCATAATGTCTACAACTAAAAGGTTAGTATTTTATGAAAATTGTTGATTGTACATCTTTTTATTCTGAACACATGATGTATGAGGTGAGATTAAACATCTTAAAAGATAAGGTCGATAAATTTATTGTTACCGAGTCTACTTATTCGCACAGCGGTAAAAAGAAAAAGTTAAACTTCGATATAAACAACTATTCAAAGTTTAAAGATAAAATTATTTACATTGTTATTGATAAAGAGCCTGAAGGAATTGTTGCTGAAAATAACGATCCATCTCTGCAAAGATCTAATAGCCTTAAAAGAATAGCTCTTTCTTATGATGAAAGTTTAAAAGCAATTAAAGATTTTTCCGATGAAGATTTAATTATGTTAAGCGACAATGATGAAATCCCAAACTTAAATTCAAATCAGTTTAACAAAAGTCAAAAAGATATAATTCTTTTTAAACAACTTTTTTTTTACTTTAAATTTAATTTACTTTACGACAGAATATTTTGGGTTGGAACTAAAGCTTGTAAAAAGAAAAAATTAAAATCATTATCTTGGCTTAGAAATATAAAATTAAAAAAATACCCCTTTTGGAGGTTAGACACTCTTTTTTCTGAAACAAAACAGGTCAACCTGGACATTATAGAAGATGGAGGTTGGCATTTTACAAATTTAAAAACTGCAGAAGAGATGTATGAAAAATTTATGAATTTTGGTCATCACGATGAATTTAGACTTAGTGGTTTAACTGTAGAAAAAATAAGAGAAAAAATTAAAAATAAAGAAATGTTTTATGATCACTTTGCAGATCAAAGCTCAACTAGCAAATGGAGAAGCGACTATAAATTAAAGAAATATGATTTAAACCTTTTACCTAAACACATAGTTGATAATCTAAGTAATTATAAAGAATGGATAGACAATTAAGGTATAAGAATTATCTTTGGAGCTACACAGGTGCCATTATGTATCTCGTTAAACGCTTCTGAGCCCTTTTTAAGATCTCTATATTCTATCCAACCTAGATCACCTAATTTCTTTTTTGATAGAATTTCTAGTGTTTTTTTAAAATCTTTGTTCGTATAACAATAAGTTCCTACAAGGGTAATTTCTTGTATTGTTAGTTTCTTAAAATCAAAAGTCCCAGAAGGTTGTGTTAAACCTATATGTACAATAGTACCACCAGGTGCGATTGATTTGATTGCTTGGTGACGAGTAACCTCTAGACCAACAGACTCTAAAATTAAGTCAAAGTTATTTTCTTTAATTGATTTGTCATTTGGAGGTACAAAATTTGCTTTTAAGTATTTAGCGCATTCATCTAATCTTTTTTTATTTGGATCGGACATTATTATATTTGTAGATTTTTTTTCAGTATTTAAAACTAAACCACACAATAAACCTATAGCTCCAGCTCCTTGGATTAATATCTTGCACTCTGATAGAGGTTTTTTTAAATTTTGCTCAGCTAGTAAAACGGCATGCAGTGCTACAGCAGCTGGTTCAGCTAAAGCAGCTTCTTTAATACTAAGTTTTTTTGGAACTTCGAAAATGTTTTTTTCAGGTACTGACACTAATTCTGCTAGTCCACCTTCTCTTTTTATTGGAGTGCTCATCCCAATCATTGTTCTTTCAGGACACAAATGTTCTCTTTCATTTTTACAATAATCACATTTATCACAACTTATTAAGGGATTAATAACAACATCTTTATCCTTATATTTTCCATCCAAGCTAGTGCCACTTACTTCATGTCCTAAAATTAATGGAGGCACTCTTCTTTTGTCATTGCCATGGTAAGCATGCATATCGGATCCACAAATTCCAGATGCTTTTACTTTAATTAAAGTTTCGCCTGATTTGGCAATTGGATCTTTTTCTTCTCTGAAATCTATTTTATTAGTACCAGTATAAACTAGCGCATGCATTAATTCGAAAAGCCGTATTTTCTAAGTCTAATATCTGCAGTTCTAGCGTGAGCTTCCATTCCTTCAGCTCTTCCTAATCTTGCTGCTGTTGCGCCAACTATTTCTGTAGCTTCCTTAGACATTCTTTGAAAAGTTAATGTTTTAATAAATTTTCCTACGAATAAACCGCCTGTATATCTTCCGCCACCTTTTGTTGGCAGAATATGATTTGTTCCAGAACATTTATCGCCATATGCAACTGTTGTTTCTTCTCCTAAAAATAAAGAACCGTAATTTCTCAATCTATTTAACCACCAATCTAAATTTTCAGTGTGAACCTCCAAATGTTCTGAAGCATACTTGTCGCTTACCTCAGCCATTTCTTCGTTGGTATCACAAAGTATTACTTCTCCATAATCTTTCCAAGCCGCTTCAGCATTAACTTTAGCTAATTCTGGTAAATCATTAATTAATTCAGGAACTCTTTTCATAGTAAAATCTGCTAAAGATTTGTCAGTAGTAAACAACCATGCGGGAGAATTGTAACCATGCTCCAATTGACCAACAAGATCAACTGCAACTATTTCTTTATCTGCTAACTTATCAGCAATAATTGCAATTTCTGTAGGACCAGCAAATTGATCTATACCAACTTTTCCATAAACTAATCTTTTAGCCTCTGCTACGTACTGATTTCCTGCTCCAACTAAAAAATCAACTGGAGGATTATTAAAACATCCGTATGTCATTGAACCTATGGCTGCGACACCCCCTAAATTCATTATAACATCTGCACCACAATGATTTGCAGCAAAAATTATTCCAGGATTTGCACCATCCTTATCTTTTGGAGGACTAGCGCAAATAATAGTTTTAACGCCAGCAACTTTAGCAGGTGTAATTGCCATTACTGCTGAAGATATATGAGCATATCTACCGCCCGGAATATAACACCCTGCAGTGTCAACTGGGATAAGTCTTTGACCTGCAAATAAACCTTTTGATAACTCGACTTCAAAACCATTGTTCATACTTTTTAACTGATGTTCTGCGAATTTTTTAACTCTATCATGAGCAAATTTAACGTCATCTTTAGTTTTTTGATCAACTTTTTTAATAGCTTCTTCAATTTTCTCTTGGGAAACTATTACGTCTCCTTCATATTTATCAAATTTCTTATTTAGATCTTTGAGCGCTTCTTCTTTTCTTTTTGTTATATCATTAAGAATATCTTGGACAGCTGCCTGTGTTTTATGATCATCCGTTGATGATGTTTTTGGAGACTTTTTTAAATATTTAATTGCCATATAAGTAAGTTGGTAGCCACAATGCTATTTGCGGAAATATTACTATTAATATTAATCCTATCACTTGTAAAACCATAAATTGCATCATCCCCATATAAATGTCTTTTAAATCCCATTCTGGGACCACTCCTTTCAAGAAATAGGCGGAAAGCGCCACAGGTGGAGATAGCCAGGCGGTTTGAAGGTTAACAGCTACTAATATAGCAAACCAAGTAAGGTTAAATCCTAAAGCCTCGATTAATGGAAGAATAATAGGAATGATAATTAAAACTATTGGAACCCATTCTAATGGCCATCCTAATAAGAAAATCATGCCCAAAACTATTGCTAAAATAATATATCTGTTCATTTCAAGACCTAATAAAATTTCCGTCAAAAGCATTGGTGTTCCTAATCTTGAAAATACTGAACCAAAAAAGTTTGAAGCGGCAACCAATACCATGATTAATGCAGAAATTTCTAAAGTTTTTATAAGAGCTTCTTGTAATTTTGGTAAAGTTAATTTTTTGTAAACTAAAGCTAGAAGCAATGCCCCTACTGCACCACATCCTGCGGCTTCTGTTGGGGTAGCATATCCAAATAGTATGCTTCCAAGCGCAGCAAAAACTAAAAGTGCCGGTGGAAGTAAGCCTATTAGAAATTCTCTAAAAACTTCAGTCATACTTGAAGCTCTATCTTCAACTGCTAATACTGGTCCTAAACTTGGATTAATTGCACATCTGATTGTGACGTAACCTGCATAAAGAAGTGCTAACATAATTCCAGGTATAATTGCTGCAGCAAATAAATCAGTTACAGGAATTTCCATAATTGGACCCATAACAACTAACATAATACTTGGTGGAATTAATATTCCCAAAGTTCCTCCTGCAGTGATAGTTCCGGCTGCTAATCGGACATCGTAACCTGATTTGTTCATTGATTTAGCTGCCATAATTCCAAGAATTGTAACTGAAGCTCCAACAATTCCTGTAGCTGCTGCAAAAATTACTGAAACAAAAAGAACTGCATAAAATAAAGCTCCTCGAACTCTTGATAACATTAATTGAACCGATGAAAATAATCTTTCCATCAACCCTGCATTTTCCATCATTATTCCCATAAAGACAAAGAGTGGAACTGCCGCCAGAGCTTGTTCTGTCATGACCATCGAAAACTGTAAGGTCATTAAATAAAATACTAATTTACCAAATCCTAAGTAACCAAACACAAAGCCTAAAAATATCAATGTAAA
>Ga0307986_10001550_pt1 | contig 16690 bp, 15 predicted proteins | sample EllFjometageno82_FD_203170 | JGI IMG/M metagenome (GOLD analysis project Ga0307986, IMG submission 203170) | Marine microbial communities from Ellis Fjord, Antarctic Ocean - #82 | ecosystem: Environmental > Aquatic > Marine > Unclassified | place: Southern Ocean | collected 2014-10-09
GCAATAATGCAATAAAGAGTAATAAAGCATAAGAAAAAAATTTAGCCCTTACTCCAGCTAACCAAGCCACGACTATACCGCCTGCAGCAATTAAAAGAGAAGTCCCAAGATCAGGCTGCGTTATAACTAAAAGAACTGGAGCAATTAAAGCAAAAATTGGAAAAAAAAGAAATTTTATTTTATTAACATTTTCAATTGAAACACGATGATAATATTTTGCTAAAAATAAAATTAGACCTACTTTCATCAATTCTGAAGGTTGTAAATTTATAAAAGGTAAATCTAACCACCTCTGTGATCCTGAGGATGTAAGCCCAAAGTACTTGACACACAAAAGGAGGATAAAGAAAATACCATAAATTAAATAGCTTGTGTTATGCCAAAATCTTATCTGCACAAAAGACAAGATAATGAACATAACAAAAAAAACACAAAACCTTAAAATATGGCTGTTAGTATGATACTTAAATTCTCCACCATCTGTAGAGTACATTGCAAACATGCTTACAATACCTAAAACTAAAACAGAAAAAACTAAAACATAATCAATAGAAAAAAGTTTATCTCTAAAACTTAAAGATGATTGTATTGATCTTGGTTGAAACATTAAATAGAATCTCCTACATTGCTATTTGCGCTTTGTCTTAAACTGTGACGCTCTAAAACTTTTTTAATAACTTTTTTTGCTATTGGAGCTGCAGCACTACTTCCAGTGCCACCATGCTCTACAACAATACTAATTGCATATTTTGGATCTTTTACGGGAGCAAATGCAATAAATAAAGCGTGGTCTCGGTTTTTATAATCTAATTGCTTTTGTTTAACCTCCGCTTCTCGCTGCGCTTCAGTAAATCTTCTTATTTGAGATGATCCAGTTTTACCTGCAAAAGTATATCTTTCGTCCTCAAGTCTAGATCGATAAGAAGTTCCACCAGGTTCATTAGAAGATGAATACATCGCGTCTTGTATTATCTTTATATTTTCTTGATCTTTAAATAGTGGATTTAAACCAAAATTTTTTGTCAATAAGCTTAAAGGTAGAGGTTGATCTGGATTTTCTTTTTTAAATTTTAAATACTTTTTTAAATTATCATCTTTTTTATCAAAAATAATTCTAGGTTTAATTTCATATCCCCCATTAGCAATTTGAGCTGTCATTAAACATAATTGAATTGGTGTGCTTTGAAAGTATCCCTGACCAATACCTGAGTGCAATGTCTCTCCAAGATACCAATTTTGACCAATATTTTTCTTTTTCCAAGATGTGCTTGGAACAACTCCTGGCTTTTCTTCTGCAATATCTGTTAGTATCTTTTTTCCTAAACCAAATTTTTTTGCAGTTTCCGACAATCGATCTACACCTAATCTTCTTGCGATTTCATAAAAATAGACATCACAAGATCTTTTTATAGCTGATCTCATATTAACTACTCCATGCCCTTTTTTCTTCCAACAGTGAAATTTTTCACCAAACATTTCTATTTTTCCAGTACACTCAACAGATTTTAATTTTGTAACTATTTTATTTTCTAATGCGCTTAAAGCCACTAGTGTTTTGATAGTTGATCCTGGTGGATATAAGCCTGATACAGCTTTATTGATTAAAGGTTTTCTTTCATTGCTAATTAAATCCTTCCAATAAGTGCTTTTTATTCCATGAACAAATGCATTTGGATCATACGAAGGTGAAGAGACTAGTGACACAATATCGCCATTGTAAATATCCATAACACATACCGATGCAGCTTTATCACCTAGAATATCACTAGTGTACTTTTGAACTTCTAAATCTAGTGTGGTTTTAAAATTTTTTCCAGCCTGCCCTTGATTAACTAGAATTTGCTTTATCCTTTTGCCAAAAGCATTAACTTCATATCTATGAAAGCCAACTTTTCCTATTATTTCTTTATCCAATCTTTTTTCTAAACCTGTCTTTCCTACAGCTATGCCAGGAACAGACATTTCTTTCAAATATTTTTTATTTTTTAAATCTTTTGCGCTAACTTGAGAAACATAGCCTAAGACGTGGGCAGAAGAGTTGTCGTTATATACCCTTGCAATAGATACTACTGGTTCTATACCTTGCAACTCGTGTAGAAATAAATTTATTCTTGAAAATTCAGACCAATTTAAATTATCAGAAATAATAATCGGTTCCCAAGGCTTTTGTTTTGTAATTTTTTTTTTTAAGGCAAATATTCTTTTATCATTTATTTGTAATATTGATTTTAATCTAAAAAATATTTCTTCAATATTTCTAGTATTTTCTGGTATCAAGTGTATCTGATAAACTTGTCGGTTAGAGGCAATTTCTGTGTCAAAGAAATCTTTTATTGTTCCTCTTTCAGGAGCTAGTTTCCATTCTCTAAATCTATTTTTATCAGATAAAGTTTTATACTTACTACTTTCATTAATTTGAAGGGAAACAAGACGGCCTAATACACCAACTAAAACTACTACCTTTGCGGTGGTTAATAAAAACATCCTTCTACTTATCAGTTTAGATTTTATAACTGTATTACCTGAGTTAAAACTAAACATTTTTTCCTGAAATTATAATTGAGTTATACGCACTAAACAAAAACCAGAAAAAAGGAAAAAAAATAAGAGTAAAAAAAGTATTATAAGACATCTCTACAATGTTTATTCCTATTTCTGTAAAATTAGAAATTAAAATAAAAAATGTTAGATTTGAAAAAAATATTGCTAGAAAAAAAGTAAACCAATCTGTCGTAATGCTTGTATTTACTGTCATATTTTTTACATAGGTTGCTATTAGAGAAATTATTAAATAAGACAATGAGCTGAGACCTAAAGGGACTCCCATTACAACATCGTTAATCAAACCTGCAAAAAATATATGTCCATTTCCAAGTAATTCTGGTCTTTTTAAACACCAGAAATAAATTATAATTAATTGAATGTTAAAAGATAAAATTTCAAAATAACTTTCAAAATGGCTGTCTACTTCGCTAAAGCTTAAGTAATAAAGTAAAATAATTGGACCAAGATTTATTAATTTATTTACACTTGCAAAACGCAACATTTAAAATCCTTCTTTACGTTGTTTTGAGAGATCGACTTTAACAAATGAAAGTTGACTAGATTCAGAAAAAAGTTTTACATCATTGACATCCGTAGTTATTCCAATCGGAGATCCAGCAAGGAATATGCCATCTTTTCCAGATGTAAAAATATCTAATCCTTCTTTAATAATATATCCTTCTGGTAAATACTCTAATGATGGTTTGGGTCCTCCGTTTCCTTTTAAAATTGCTTGCGTTTGATTTTTACCAAAAACTACAGGAATTCTGCTGTTCAAATCACTTAAAAGTAAAACTCTTGAAGATGCATAGTTGGTCTCAACAACTCTTCCAATTAAGAAATCTTTGTCCATCACAGGCATGCCTTTTAAAATGCCTGCCTTAGATCCTCTGTTAATAATAATTGATTTTAAATAAGGACTACTTTTGTCAATTAAAACTTTTGAAATAATAATATTTTCTTCAAATAAACTTTCATCAGAATCTAAAATTTTTTTTAAATTTTTATTTTCGTTTGTGAGATATTCCACATTAAATTCTTTTTGTTTGAAAATTTCAATTTCTTTTTTTAATCGTTTATTTTCTTTTTTTAAAGTAAGTAGATTTGTAATCCCACCTGTTACTTGAGGAAAAAATCTAGATGGAGATGAAGCAACCAATGAAATTCTATAAATACTATCGTTAATGCCAGATCTAATCGGTTTCATGAAACCAAAACCATAAATATCTAGAAAAAAAATAGTAGCTGCAAGAAATAACAGAAAAACTAAAGAAAACTTCTGTGCGGCTCCTCTTTGTAAAAGAGCTGAACGAAACGCTATTCCAAAATCATCTCTGCTAGTGGGCATTTGTATTCTTAAACTTGTTAATATTCTGACAACATTGTAGAAAATAATTCTTCGTTTTCTAATGCTCGTCCAGTGCCTACAGCAACGCATGATAATGGATCATCAGCTATTGTAACTGGTAAACCAGTGTCTTGTGAAATTAACTTATCAATATTTTTTAACAATGCACCGCCTCCTGTAAGGACTAAACCCATATCTATTAAGTCTGCAGATAATTCTGGAGGTGTATTTTCTAAAGCTTCTTTTATCCCAGCTAAAATTTGATTCAAGATTGGCATTAATGCTTCGCAGGCATCTTTTTCACTTAGCTCGATTTCTTTAGGAGTTCCTGACCTGATATCTCTTCCTTTCATTAAAAAAGTATTAGGCGTTGATGGAATAGCAGTACCAATTTCTTTTTTAATTTTTTCAGCAGTTGAGTCGCCAATTAATAAGTTCATTTTTTTTCTCATATAATCTATGATTGATCGATCCATGGCATCGCCTGCAACTCTTAATGATCTTGAATAAACCACACCACCTAAAGACATAACTGCTATTTCTGTTGTGCCACCTCCAATATCAACAACCATTGAACCAGTAGCTTCTGAGATTGGTAATCCCGCACCTATTGCAGCGGCAATTGGTTCTTCAATTAATTGTACTTTTCTTGCTCCTGCAGCTAACGCTGAGTCTTGAATTGCTTTTCTTTCAACTGGAGTTGATCCAGTTGGTACACAAATTAGTATCCTTGGATTAGCAAAAGCATTTTTCTTATGAACTTTCTTAATAAAATGTTTGATCATTTCTTCTGTGACTACAAAGTCTGCTATTACGCCATCTTTTAATGGTCTGATAGCTTGAATATTTCCAGGAGTTCGGCCTAACATAGTTTTTGCTTCGTCACCTACTGCAAGAACAGATTTCTTACCTCCATCATCAATTACAGCAACAACAGATGGTTCGTTTAAAACCACCCCTTGATCTTTTAATACGACTAGTGTGTTTGCTGTTCCTAAATCGATTGCCATATCTTGTGACCATAATGATGATAAACCTTTTAATCCTTCGAACATTTTTCCCCTTTATATTTGTGCGCTTAAACTTGCGTCTGGCGCTGTTTTTTTTCTTTTAATTATTAATTTATTTAAAGCATTTAAATAAGCATTTGCGGATGCAACTAAAGTGTCTGTATCTGCTGCTTGGCCTACCGTTGTTTTGCCTTTTTCTTCAATTCTAACACTCACTGTAGCTTGGGCGTCTGTGCCTTCTGTTACTGCGTGCACATTATATAATTGAAGATTAACTTCATGTGCATAGAGTTTCTTAATACATTTAAATATAGCATCAACTGGTCCGTCACCTGTTTCAGATGCATTTTTAACTTCACCAAATACTTCTAATGTCATTTCAGCTTTTTGTGGTTCACCTGTCCCAGCAAAAACTTTTAAAGATTTTAATTTAACTACATTGTCTTCTGTAACTAAACTATCATCTACTATAGCTGCTATATCTTCGTCATAAATATGTTTCTTTTTATCAGCTAAAATTTTAAATTTGCCAAAAGCTGTTTGAATAATATCATCTGTAACTCCTACGTAACCAAGATCATTTAATTTATCTTTAAAAGCATGTCTTCCTGAATGCTTGCCCATTACTAATGAAGTTTTATGAACACCAACACTTTCAGGTGTCATTATTTCATAGGTGTTTCTATTTTTTAACATACCATCTTGATGAATTCCTGACTCATGTGCAAATGCATTTTTTCCAACAATTGCTTTATTAAACTGAACTGGAAAACCTGTTGCGTTTGAAACTACTTTTGATGCTTTACTTAGTAATTTTGTATTTATTCCAGTTGTATACGGCATCAAATCACTTCTAGTTTTCATTGCCATTACAACTTCTTCAAGCGCAGCATTTCCTGCCCGCTCACCTATACCGTTAATTGTACACTCTATTTGCCTAGCTCCCGCCATAACTCCTGCTAAAGAATTAGCCACTGCTAAACCTAAATCATTATGACAGTGTGTTGAAAGGATTGCTTTGTCTATATTTGGAACTTTATTTAATAATGTTTCGATAATTTTTTTAAATTCTGATGGGACTGTATATCCAACTGTGTCTGGAATATTAATTGTTTTTGCTCCACATTTAATTGCAAGCTCAACTGTCTTACACATATAGTCTATGTCTGTTCTTGTGCCATCTTCACATGACCATTCCACGTCATCAGTAAATTTTCTTGCGTAAGTTACGCTTTCTTTAATTGCATCTAAAACCTCTTCAGGAGATTTGTTTAACTTATGTTTCATATGAAGTGGGCTAGTGGAAATAAAAGTATGAATTCTAAAATTTTTTGCATGACTTAATGCTTCATGACAAGCATCAATATCTTTTTTTGTTGCTCTAGCTAATCCTGCAGGAACTGATCTTTTTAAAATCTTACTAATTTCTGTTACAGCCTCATAATCACCTGGTGATGCAATTGGAAAACCTGCTTCGATTACATCTACTCCAAGCTCATCAAACACTCTAGAGATTTGTAATTTTTCTTCTAAACTCATTGATGCGCCAGGAGATTGTTCTCCATCACGCATGGTTGTATCAAAAATAATTATTCTGTTTTTATCACTCATTTTATTTATGTTCTCAACGTAAGCATAATACAATCAAAGAGAGAATATGCAAATACTTATGCGATATACATTTTATTTTTTGATCAGAATGGGCTAATTTTTGTCTTTATCGACTAATTTGTTTTTTCCGATCCAAGGCATCATGGCTCTAAGCTCTTTACCTACTTTTTCAATCGGATGATCAGCTAAATCTTTTCTCATTTTTAAGAAATTCTTCTGACCTGCTTTATGTTCATTCATCCAATCTTTGGTAAATTTGCCTGATTGGATATCTTTTAAAACTTCTTTCATTTTTTCTTTTGATTTGCTGTCAACAATTCTTTTACCTGACACATATTCTCCGTACTCGGCCGTGTTAGATATAGAATAATTCATATTTGCTATTCCACCTTCGTAAATTAAATCAACAATTAATTTCACTTCGTGAAGAGTCTCGAAATAAGCCATTTCTGGTGGATAACCAGCTTCAGTTAAAGTTTCAAAACCATTCTTAATAAGTTCAACTAATCCACCGCAAAGAACTGTTTGCTCTCCGAATAAATCTGTTTCACACTCATCTTTAAAAGTTGTTTCAATAATTCCAGATTTTCCTCCACCAATAGCTGATGCATATGATAAAGCTAAGTCTCTTGCTTTTCCTGAGCTATCTTTATGTACAGCCATTAAACATGGAACTCCGCCACCTTTTTGATATTCACTTCTTACTGTATGACCTGGTCCTTTAGGCGCAACCATAAAAACATCTAAATCTTTTCTAGCATTAATTAAATCAAAATGAATATTTAAACCATGAGCAAAAGCTAAACTTGTTCCTTCTTTCATTCTTTGTTCAATATGATTTTTATAAATTTCAGATTGTAATTCATCAGGAGTCAACATCATAACAATATCGGCCCACTCAGCTGCATCAGATAATGACATGACTTTAAGTCCTTCACTCTCTGCTTTTTTAATACTTGAAGAACCTTCTCTCAGAGCCACAACAACTTCAGTAACACCACTATCTTTTAAATTTAAAGCATGAGCATGTCCTTGGCTGCCATATCCAAAAATTGCCACTTTTTTCTTTTTAATTAAGTTAATGTCTGCGTCTTTTTCATAAAATGTTTTCATATTTTCTCCTAGTTTTGAATAAAAATTTCTTCTCCTCTTGTCATTGCAACTGCACCCGTTCTTGAAACACTTATTAAACCTAAAGGTTTTAAAGTTAAAGTTAATTTATCGATTTCTCTTCTTAAAGCAGTTACTTGAATAACAAAAGACTTTTTTGTTTTATCTAACACTAAACCATTAAATTTTTTACACAATTTATTAGCTTTGTTTAATTTTGAAGCAGTGCCAGTTAATTTAAAAAGAGCAAGTTCTCTAAATAAGATTTCGGGATCATTTCTTAAAAAATCAGCAACTTTATGAACAGGCACCAACTTTCCCAATTGTAGTTTAATTTGCTGAATTACCTGAGGCGTTCCTTTAGTCACGATTGTAATTCTAGATAAATGTTTCTTCTTATCAATCTCTGCAACGGCAAGTGATTCTATATTATAACCTCTACCTGAAAATAAACCTACCACTCTTGCAAGAACTCCTGACTCATTATCTACCCAAACTACAATAATGTGATGATCCTCTTTTCCTAATTTAGTTGGTTCACTATAGGCTGACTTTGATTTTCCCACTAAACTAAAGTTTTCCCTTCATCCGAGACATCTTTTTCATCCTCAGGTCCAAGCAGCATTTGATTATGCGGCTTACCAGAAGGTATCATTGGATAACAATTTTCTTGTTTGTCCACTAAACAGTCAAAAATTACAGGCTGATCAGAATTAATCATTTCTTTTATTTTTTCGTCTAATTCATCAGGTGTTTTTGCTCTTATACCTACCGCTCCGTAAGCTTCTGCTAGTTTAACAAAATCAGGTAAGGCTTCAGTATAGCTTTCTGAATAATTTTTATCATGAAGCAATTCTTGCCATTGACGAACCATTCCCATGTACTCATTATTTAAAATAAAGATTTTAATAGGTAATCTGTACTGAACTGCTGTAGACATTTCTTGCATATTCATAAGAATTGAAGCTTCACCAGCAATATCTATTACTAATTTTTTTGGGTGAGCTACTTGAACGCCAATAGCTGCTGGCAAACCATATCCCATAGTTCCGAGACCACCTGAGGTCATCCATCGATTAGGTTTATTAAACTTATAGTGTTGGGCTGCCCACATCTGATGTTGCCCTACTTCGGTTGTAATGAAGGTATCTTGGTTTTTTGTTAACTCATATAATCTTTGAACAGCATGCTGAGGTTTGATTGTATCTTTACTATTAATAAAATTTAAAGATTTTTTCTCCCTCCATTTATTAATCTGTTGCCACCACTTTGATGTTTTTTGTTTATTAGAATTGATAAAATTTTTATTTTTTTCATTAAATCTATTTATTAAATTTTTTAATAATATCGCAACATCACTTGTGATAGCTAAATCAACTTTTACATTTTTACCAATTGAGGAAGGATCAATATCAATATGTATTTTTTTAGATTTTGGTGAAAATTCATCTATCTTTCCTGTTATCCTGTCGTCAAATCTTGCACCAATATTGATCATTAAATCACAATCGTGCATCGCATTATTCGCTTCGTATGTTCCGTGCATTCCAAGCATTCCCAGAAATTGAGGATCGTCACCTGGGTAAGCGCCAAGTCCTTGCAACGTAGACGTAATAGGAAAACCAGTCAATAAAACTAATTCTTTCAATAGTTCACTTGCTTTAGGCCCTGAATTAATAACTCCACCGCCCGTATAAAATATTGGTTTAGAGGAATTTTTCATCATCTCAATAAATTTATCTATATCTTTTGGATTAATTTTTTTTGATTGAGATCCATTTGAACTTTTAGGTGAGTTAATTTTTTTATTTTTATAAATTCCTTTATTAAATTGAATGTCTTTTGGAATATCAATTAATACAGGTCCAGGTCTTCCAGTTGTCGCAATCTCAAATGCTTTATGAAGTACTTCTGCTAAATCATTTACATCTTTTACTAACCAGTTATGTTTAGTGCATGGTCGTGTTATTCCTGTGGTATCACATTCTTGAAATGCGTCTGTTCCAATTAAATGCGTAGGCACTTGTCCAGAAATACAAACTAATGGCACAGAATCCATATAAGCATCTGTTAATGCTGTAACTGCATTGGTTGCACCAGGTCCTGAAGTTACTAAAAGTATTCCAGGTTTTCCACTTGACCTTGCGTAACCTTCTGCTGCATGGCCTGCGCCCTGTTCATGTCTTGCTAAAATATGTTTTATAGATTTATGATTTTTTAATTCATCATAGATAGGTAAAACAGCTCCACCTGGATAACCGAAAATAAATTCAACGTTTTGATCCTCCAATGATTTGAAAACAATTTCTGCTCCACTTAATAGTTTTGGCATTTATACAATCTAGCTTAGAAATGATTTCCGTCAAGTTTTAGCTGATAACTTTTAAAGTTTTTTTAAAAAGAATAGATAAATCTTTAGAATAAAGCTTATTCCAGTTCTTCATATGACCTCGAGCCCAGGTATTCTGTCTCTTTGCGTATTGTCTGGTCTTTATATTTACTAGCTCTTTACATTGATCCAATGTAATTGAACCGTTTAAATAATTGTTTATTTCCTGAACACCAATTAATTTATTTGCTGATAATAATTTATTTAATTTAAAAGTATTAAATTTCTTCACTTCTTCAATACATTTATTTTTAAACATATTCTCTGTTCTTATCGATATTTTTTTTAATAATTCTTCTCTTGGAATTTCAATGAATATTTTTTTAATATCATAATCTACAAAATCTGATTTGGTACTCGATATCCAGTCAAGTAAAGATTTTTTTGTTTTAATCATTACTTCATAAGCTCTTTGTGCTCTTTGAGAATCAGTAGCTAAAATTTTATCTTTAACTTTCGGGTCTATTTCTAGAAGTTTTTCAAAAAACTTTACGTAACCAAGTTTTTTAAAGAGACCTCTAACCCTTTTTCTAGTTTTAATGTCTATATTGGGAATCTTACTGATTCCTTTGGTTATAGTATTAAAATATAAGCCAGTTCCACCAATTATTATTGGTATTTTATTCTTTTTTAAACATGTCTTAATTTTAGTTTTAGTTTGTTTAAGCCAGTCTCCAGCGGAGAAATATTCTTTTACAGAAATAATGCCATATAAATGGTGTCTAACTTTTTTAAGTTCGTGACTGTTAGGTCTTGAAGATAAAATTGAAAACTCTTTATATACCTGCATGCTATCAGCATTAATGATTTCACCTTTTATTTTTTTTGCTAATTGAATTGCTAATTTAGATTTTCCTGAAGCTGTAGGGCCGGCTAGAAGAATAATTTTTTTAGACAAAACTAATTTATTTTAACACCAAGATATCTTCTTTGATTATCTTTATTAATAACTGTTATTAATAAAGTTTTTTTTCCTTTTTTAAAAATCTGATTAACAACATTATTTAAATCTGTAGATTTTGTTATTGGAGTTTTTTGAACTTCAATAATAATATCATTTACATTTAGCAGCCCAGCTAATGAACTTTTGTTAGAGATTTTTAAAATCACAGCACCTTTGGTGTTTTTATCTAATGTTCTTGAGTTTATATCTTGTTTGTTAATATCTCTTACAGTTATTTTTAAACTCTCTATTTCTATTTCTTTATTAACCTTGGGTTTTTTTTTTTCTTTAAATTCTTCAGAAGACTCTAGTCTTCCTAGTGTTAGTCTTTTTGTAATTAACTTTTTGTTTCTCCAAATTTTTAACTGAACACTTTTTCCAACTTTTGTATTTGCAACAACTTTTGGCAAAGTTCTCATTGTGTCTATTTTTTTTCCATCAAATTCTAAAATAATATCTGCCGCTTTAATTCCAGCTCTATCTGCAGGGCTGTTCTCGCCAACACTTGCAACTAAGGCACCTTCAGGTTTTTTTAGTTTTTCTACTTCAGCTATCTCTTTAGTAACTTCTTGAATACGAACACCTAACCAGCCTCTTCTTGTTTCACCGAAATCAATTAATTGATCAATTACATTTGAAGCTGCATTTGCTGGAATTGCAAATCCAATTCCAATAGAGCCAGATTGTCCTGGTGCAATAATAGCTGTATTAATTCCAATAACTTCTCCATCAAGATTAAATAATGGTCCGCCTGAATTACCTTGGTTTATAGAAGCGTCCGTTTGAATAAAATCATCATAACGAGTTAAGTTAATATCTCTATTTCTGGCAGAAATAATTCCTGATGTAACAGTTCCGCCTAAACCAAATGGATTTCCAATCGCAACGACCCAATCTCCAACACGGGCTTTGTCTGAATCTCCAAATTTTACAACCTTGAATTTATCTTTTGTTTCCATTTTTAAAACAGCAATATCCATATAGGGATCTGCACCTACTACTTTAGCTTTGTATTCTTTGCTTCCTATTCTCACTAAAATATCTTCTGCATCTTTAATTACGTGATTATTAGTAATCACGATGCCATCTTCTTTAATAATAAAGCCAGATCCTAAAGCTGAAGCTTTTCTCTCTGTTGGTTGATTATTTTCAAAATCTTTGAACATTTCACCAAAAGGTGAACCTGGAGGAAATTGAAATGGAAATTGTCTGCCACTTGTTTTAACTGTTTGAGTTGTTGCAATATAAACTACTGACGGCATTAATTTTTCAGCTAAATCAGCAAAAGACTCTGGAATAGCTTTTGCACTAGATAAAAAACTTAAATTTAAAACTAAAATAGAAAAAAATATTTTTTTAAACATGTGCATTTAACTTTTTATATACCAAATTATTAAAAAACCTATTATCAAAAAAATAACACCATAACTTCTAAGTTTATTCTCTGGTGTATTTTTGATTAATTCAAGCATACTTTTTATTCTTGACGGGAAAATGGCGACAAATAAACCTTCTATAAAAAAGAGCAATCCTATTGCTGTAATAAGATCGTTCATTTAAAATGTTATCTTGGCTTCATTGCTTTACCGAAAAATTTAAAAAACTCACTGTCAGGTGATAAGACTAGAGATGTTTGCCCACCAATTAAAGCGGTTTCATATGCTTGCATCGCTCTATAAAAAGAAAAGAATTGAGGATCTCTGCCGAATGCATCAGCAAAAATTTTGTTCCTTTGACCATCTCCTTCACCTTTCATGATTTCAGATTTTTTATTAGCGTTAGCTAAAAGTACCGTTACGTCTTTATCCGCTGTTGATCTAATTTTTTGTGCGATTTCAGCACCTTCCGCTCTAAATTCTTTTGCTTCTCTCTCTCTTTCAGTTTGCATTCTTTTGTAAATCGCATCACTGTTAGCAGGAGGTAAATCAGCTCTTTTAATTCTTACATCAATAATTTTAATGCCAAAACTCTTAGCCTCTTTATTTACATCCTTTTGGATGATAGCCATTTGTTTTGTTCTGTCTGTGGAAAGTAAAGTGGCTAATTCCTGTGTTCCTAAAACACCTCTTATTCTTGAGTTGATGATTGTGGAAAGCCTTGATCTTGCTACTCTTTCATTTCCAACTGAAATGTAAAATTTTAATGGGTCTGTTATTTGGAATCTAGTGATGGCGTCTATAATTAAACGCTTTTGATCTGATGCAATAACTTCTTGTGGTGCGTTATCTAAATTTAAAATTCTTTTATCTAAGAAAACAACATTTTGAATGAACGGTAGTTTAAAGTTTAAACCTGCTTTAGAAATAATTTTTTTTGGATCACCAAATTGAAGGACGATAGCTTGGTTTATTTCTTGAACAATAAACAATGACTGAAATAAAACTACTCCAATAACTACAATTGCTGGAACTATAAATTTAGGTACTTTCATTATTTTGGATCCTTCTTTTTAAGTTCTGGTAGTGGCAAATAAGGTACTACGCCTGAGCCTGAATTCTTATCAATAATAACTTTATCAATGTCGGCTAAAACTTTTTCCATTGTCTCTAAATACATTCTTTCTTGTGTAACTTGTTTTGCATTTTTATATTGATTGTAAATTGCTAAAAATCTACTTGCTTCACCTTCAGCTTTAGCGACAACTTGTTTTTTGTAGGCTTCAGCTTGTTGTAAAACTTGCTCAGCTTCCCCTCTTGCTCTTGGAATAACATCATTCGCATAACCTTCTGCTTCGTTCTTTGATCTTTCTCTGTCAGCTCTTGCAGCTTGTACATCTCTAAAAGCATCAATAACTTGTGCTGGTGGATCAGCTTGTTGTGTTTGAACTTGTGTTATTTGAATTCCTGAGCCGTATTCGTCTAAAATTTGTTGAGTAATTTCTTGAACTTCAACTTCAATACTCGCTCTTCCTTCTGTTAAAATCGTTTGAATATTATTTTTTGCAATTACTTCTCTCATTGCAGTTTCAGAAGTTGCTTTAACTGTTTCTACAGGACTTTGAATGTTAAATAAAAACTTGCCTGCATCTTTAATAACCCAAAATACTGAATAATTTATATCAACAATGTTTTCATCTCCTGTTAACATTAAGCTCTCTTCAGGAACATTTCCTACACCAGTGGATCTACCAGTATCACTTGCTGGTCTAAAACCAACATCAACTCTATTAACTTTTGTAACTTTTGGAGTTAAAACTCTCTCGAAAGGCATGGGTAAATGATAATGCAATCCTGGTTGTGTCATGTTTACAAATTTTCCAAATCTTAAAACAACACCTTGTTCGTCTGGTAAAACTCGGTACAACCCGCTTGCTGCCCAAAGACCTAATATAATTAAAAGTCCCATAATTATCGGCTTTGATCCACCTGATTTACCGCCTGAAAATTTATTAAATGTTTTTTGAAAATTTCTTATAATGTCATCTAAACTTGGTGGCTGCTGTCTAGTACCTGAACCATTGCCATCGTTCGATCCGCCTCCTGGAGGAGCACCCCAAGGTGACTGATTTTTTAAAATTTTGTCTTTGAAACTCATGACACTTTATATAGTGACTTTTTACATAAAAACAAGTTAAGTAAGAGCGCTATTATGACCGAAAAAAAAGAAGAAATAGACCGAGCAATGAAAGAAAAGCTTGCTCCGAAGCAGTTTATTAAACATCCTATAAATGGAACTAAATTTACCTTGTTAATTTCAAGCGCTAAAGGTGGAGTGGGTAAATCTACTGTAGCCGTGAATTTAGCTTTTGCTTTACAAAATATAGGTATGAAAGTTGGGATTTTAGATGCCGATGTTTATGGCCCCTCTCTTCCAAAATTAATTAAATTAAATGAAAAGCCAAAAAGTGCAGATGGTAAAGCTTTGATCCCATTAGAAAAATATGATGTTCAATGCATGTCCATGGGATTTTTAGTAGAAGAACAAACTCCAATGATATGGCGTGGTCCTATGGTTATCAGTGCGCTTAAAACAATGACTCAAAAAGTTTTGTGGAAAGATAGAGATATAATAGTGATTGATATGCCGCCAGGGACAGGTGATACTCAGCTTACTTTCGCTCAAGAGGTAAAAGTTGATGGAGCTATTATAGTTTCCACGCCTCAAGACTTGGCTCTATTAGATGTTAAAAGAGGAATACAAATGTTTGATAAAACAGGGGTTAAAATTTTAGGTTTAATTGATAACATGAGTTTTTTTAAGGGAGATGATGGAAAAGAATATAAAATTTTTGGAGAAGGTGGAGTTAAAGAAACTGCAAATGAATTTAATAAAGAATTTCTCGGTAAAATTCCCATTCACCAAGATTTAAGAGATGCTACAGAAAAAGGTGATCCATTAACTCATTCAGATCCCGAGCATGAAGTTTCAAAAATATTTAAAGATATAGCCGAAAAAATTAAAGTTTCGTTAAATTAACTTTGAATAATTTTTTTAAGATCCACGAGATTTAAATCAACTGGATTATTAGCTAGCCTCTTTGAATTAACGCTTGAAATTATCTTTGTGTAGTTTTTGTTAATATCAATTCCTAATTTTTCAAAATTATTCTCTAGCTTTGCATTGTTTTTTAAATTTACTAAATATTGATCAAAGGCTTCAAAACTCTTTGTTTTTGTTAAATCAAATAATATTTTAAATCTACTATTTAAATCAAAATTACATTTTGCAGACGCTAAATTTTTATAATTGAATTTTAAAAATTTGTTTAAAGTTAATGAAACCGCATGACCATGGCTAACATTATAAAAAGCTGTAAATGGGTAAGACACTGCATGAGGAGCTGTTGTTTTTGAAATACTAATTGCTTCTCCCGATAAGTTAGCGGCTAAACACATTGCTGATGTATTTTCATAGCTTGGTTTATCCAAATAATTTAAAAAATAATTAAAAGATAATTTAAGTGACTTTTCTGCAAACAATTTGCTCTTTTCATTTGATCTCCTTGAAATTAAAGACTCGATTGCTTGAGCGATAGCATCAAACCCAGCTGATGATTTTATTTTATTCGATGCAGCTAAAACTAATTCTGGAATTAAAAAAAAATGATCTGGTTTAAGTTGTTCGCCCTCAACCGAATATTTGATCTTATCTATATATATTACAGCATTAGGGGTGACCTCAGCGCCAGATCCTGCAGTGGTTGGGATGGCAACTAACTCTGCAAATTTCTTTTTTGCGTTATAATTTGAGTTAATTAATTCATCTTTAAGATTTATGGCATTTGTTAAAACGTTTGCAATTTTAGCATAATCAAGAACGGAGCCGCCTCCTATAGCTATTATTAAATTCGGGGAAAAAGTTTTTATATGATTAATAATATTTTGAAGTTCTTTATGGTTAGGAATTGAAAATTTCTTAAAATAAAACTCTACCTTTTTATTGTTAAATAAACCTTCAAACAACTGTTTAGCGCCAGAGCCATTAAACGACTTTTCACCACAAATTATTAAAATTTTATTGAATTTTTTTTCTTTTAAAAAGTTTTTTAAATCATCTTTTTTTGAAAACGATAAGTCATTCATTATTATAAAATTCTATTTAAAGTAATTAATGAAATACAATTAAACTAACTTATCTTTAAATTCAAAAGAAGTCATTAGTTCATTCCATTCTTTCTTGGACAATCCTGAGCTTTCATGATTTACATTTTCACCTTTGACCATTTTTTGAATTATTTTTTTTCCTTTAGCTGAAACATGAACTGCTCCTACTCTATAATCTAAAAATGCTGAATG
>Ga0307986_10001552_pt1 | contig 16679 bp, 13 predicted proteins | sample EllFjometageno82_FD_203170 | JGI IMG/M metagenome (GOLD analysis project Ga0307986, IMG submission 203170) | Marine microbial communities from Ellis Fjord, Antarctic Ocean - #82 | ecosystem: Environmental > Aquatic > Marine > Unclassified | place: Southern Ocean | collected 2014-10-09
TTAATACTTTTTACTAGTTCAGCATATGCTGGCTCGTGTCCAATGATAGCTAAAAATTTGGATAGTAAAATTGAAGAAGCTCAAAAACTACGTGACGCTGGTATGAAAGCTCACAAAGCTGGAGATCATGCAAAGTCTGAAGAGTTGTTAAATAAGGCTGCGGAACTTTTTAAAAGTTAATAAATAAAGCTATAGGGGCGCCTGATAACAGAGCGCCCTTTGCAAATATTTAATTAAATAATCACTCTAAACTTTTAAGGAAGTAATATTTAGAGGTTTAATCAAAAAACCTGTGCGCCGACACTTCGGTAGCGACAGAAAAGAGAAGAATAGAAAAGGTTATTTGGATTGCTTTGAATTGTGAGAAAGTAAATTTTAACCACTTTTTTTAAACGGGACAAGAGCTGTTGAAATTATTCAAAAAAAAATTTTTATTATTATTTTTTTTTATAAATACACAGTACATTTTTTCCAAATTTATAATTAAAGAAAAAATCTAGTACTATTGTTATTGGAATAAATATTCTATCCCACAATATAACTTTAGCAGAAGTTGGGTAAACCTCTTCTTTAAAAAAAGTTTTATTTAGAAAATAAAGAAAGTAACCAACTAAGTCTAAATAAACTAATCTATTTATTGTTAATTTCTTGGGTTTATTTTTTTTGAAAAAATCTATGTTGTAACGTCTAAAGTGACCTATTGCTTTATCAAACTTGGTATATAATTTTTGATGAGCGGGCACTAAAAAAATTAAATGACCATTGGGCTTTAATTTATCTAAAGCTATCTCTATTTCTTTGCGGTCATTCTTAATATGTTCAAGGACATTTAAATATAATATCGTGTCAAACTTGTAGTTAATTTTTTTAATTTTTTCTTTAACAATTGTAATATTTTTATATTTAGAAAATTTTTTCTTAAGTACTTTTAAATTGTGAGGGTCTAAATCGCTTAAAAAAATTTTATTTTTCTTATTTACGTATTGCCTAGTAAAGCTACCCAAACCAGCCCCGACCTCACATATACTTCCATGTAAATATTTTTTAATCAAAGAGTGAGTATAATATCGAAATATTTTTGCATCATCAAATATTTCAAGTTCTTTACCGGGGTAAATCATATCTTTTTAGTACCATTTTTTAAAAGACTCATAAATAAAAATTTTTTTGCTAAAAGAGATTAATTATAAAAAAATTCCTCAAAATTGCTAATAAAATCTTTCAAAAAAACTTGTTTTGAAACATTGATACCGATTAGAGTAGAACATTCAGAAAGCACTCGTTAAATTATTTTAAAAATTTATTTAAATCAGGTTTAAAATAGTTTGATCCCTTCATGACTTTACCGCTTTCGCTGTAAATAGGTTTTCCATCAGACCCGAGTTTGCTCATATTAGATCTTTGCACTTCTTCAAAGCATTTATCAAGGTCAATGCCAAAAGCGTGGCCAGCACCATATGTTACATACAATATATCTGTAAGAGCATCGGCTACTTCTTTTATATCTTTATCTTTGATTGCTTGATTCAACTCATCAAGTTCTTCTTTGATAAGGTCGTACCTTAACTCAACTATCTTTTCCTTTGGAAATTCGGTTTTGTCTTTAACTTCTTGCCCAAAAGTTTGCATAAATTTTTTGACACTTTGAAAATTACTCATATCTACTCCATATCATGTTTGATTTGTTTTAAACGAATCTATATTATAACTATATACTATTCATGAAATACAGAATTGAATTTGACAGTGTTGGAAAAGTTAAAGTAGATGGCGATAAGTATTGGGGTGCGTCTACTGAAAGATCAAAAAAATATTTTAATATTGGAGATTTCTTAGTTAGGCCAGTGGTTATTCATTCAATAGCTATTATTAAAAAAGCAGCAGCAATTATAAATGCAAAAAACAAAGATTTAGATCAAAAAATTAGCAAACATATTGTTAGAGCTTCTGATGAAGTAATCAAGGGCAAACTTGATAGCCATTTTCCTTTAAAGGTTTGGCAAACTGGTTCTGGCACACAAACTAATATGAATGTAAATGAAGTTATAGCTAACAGGGCTATTCAAATGATGGGTGGGAAATTGGGTAGTAAAAAACCTGTTCATCCTAATGATCATGTTAATAAATCACAATCTACAAACGATGTGTTTCCTTCTGCCATGCACATTGCGGTGGTTATTAAAACTAAACAAAAGTTACTACCATCACTTAAATTATTAGAAAAAGAATTAGGAAAAAAAGTTAAAGAATTTAATAAAATTGTTAAACTAGGAAGAACACACTTACAAGATGCTACACCTTTGACTTTAGGGCAAGAATTTTCTGGTTATCAATTTCAATTGAAAGAATCTATTAAAAGAATTGAAAAAGCTTTAGAGGAAATTTATTTTCTAGCACAAGGTGGTACGGCTGTGGGTACAGGTCTTAATACGAAAAAAAACTTTGACAAACAGATTGTTAAAGAAATCAGTAAAATTACAAAATTACCTTTTAAAGTGTCTCCAAATAAATTTGCAGCTTTGGCAACTCATGATCCTATAGTAAATTTTTCAGGAACAATGAATACAGCGGCAGTGTGCTTAATGAAAATTGCAAACGACATTAGATTTTTAGGGTCTGGACCGAGAGCTGGTTATGGAGAATTAATTTTACCGTCAAATGAACCGGGGTCTTCGATAATGCCCGGAAAAGTTAATCCCACACAATGTGAAGCTGTAACTATGGTTTGTGTGAAAGTGATAGGAAATCACAACGGTATCACAATGGCAGGCTCACATGGACACTTCGAGTTAAATGTTTTTAAACCTTTGATCATTCATAACATTTTGCAATCAATAGAAATTATGGCAGATTCTACAAAAACATTTTCGAATTACTGTATTAAGGGAATAAAAGCAGATAAAAAAAGAATTAAATATTTATTAGATAATTCTTTAATGCTTGTAACCGCTCTTTCACCAAAAATTGGCTACGATAAAGCGGCAATGATTGCCAAAGAAGCACATAAAAATGGAACAACTTTAAGATATGAGGTTATTAAATCGGGAGTTCTTAATGAAAAAGAATACGATAAAATAATGAATCCTATGTCTATGACTAGGCCAAAATGATTAATCTTTAAAATTATTAAAAAAATTATTTAATTTCGATTGATTAAAAATATTACTTAGTGATTTTTGAATTACTTCATTGTTAAAATTTTTCTGTAAAATTTTAACATCTTCTTGAGTGTAATCTTTTTCATCAAATAATAGTTGTTCAAAAAATATCTTTGAGGAAGACGGGTGTATAAAGCCTGATATTTTGAGTTCTTTAGGACTACTCTTTCTATGTTGAATGGTTTTCAACACATCAAAATAGATTTTTCCTTTTTTTCCGAATTCAGAAATTCTAGCATTAAAAAATAATGAATTATTTGAACCAGAATGGAAATTACTAAATAAAATTTCTCCATTTTTAAAAGTTACAACACCTTGTGTCATCCTCTTAAAAATAAAAGAACCATTAATTTTTTTTATTAATTCTATATCAACATTATCTGAAAAATATTTTTTTTGAATTATTGGTAATAATTTTTTTATATTTAAAACTGTTGGCTCGAAAGTTAGATTGAGAAGAAAATTTGGATTTATTGTCACTTCTCCCTCAAATGATGAGTTTATTATATTATTTCTAACAAAACCTTCATTTATTTTTATATTTTTTTCTTTTGTAAAATTAAATTTAAAAAAATTATTCAAAACTTCAAGGTTTACAAATCCATTGAAAAAACTAAGGTTGTCTTTATTTGTTAGGAAAATTCTACTCAGTATATCAAGTTCTGGAATTTTTATTATTATATTATTTCCGTTTTCTAATTGGCTTTTCAATAAAAAAGTGATTTTATGATTTAAGAAAATTCCATTTACTCTTAATTGTTTTTGATTATTAGAAGGCCTTATTTCTACTATACTGTTATTGATCTCAAATAAAGACTTTTTGTTTCTTATAAAAAAAAGATTATTTTTTATTAAAAAAATTTTTAATTTTTTTTTTTTAAAATAATTTGATAACTTATTTATATTATTAGTTTTGATTTTAGTTGACCCACCTTTTATTAATATTTTGCTATAATAAAGTTTTTTATTATTTAAAATCTTGCTTGGATTAAGGATTATTACTATTTCACTCCCATCTATTTCTAAAATATTTTCTTTGAGATATAAGTTACTTCCGTACACCTCAATTCTTGGGGTTGGAAATGCCTTGTAATTAATTTTTGAAATATTTTTAATATTAATATCATTATTTGTTTTAAAATTTTCTTCTATAAGTTGAGGAGAGTGGTTGAAAAAATATGGTATTGAAAAATAAGTAAAAACAATAATAATAAAAAATACAAGAAAATTAAAAATAATTTTATAAACGGTTTTTTTTTTAAAAATTAAGTTTAAATTTTTTATCATTTATAATGTTTAAATAAGTAGTATATAGTTGCTTGATATAATTATGGATTCTATAAATAAATTAATAGAAGATTTAAACAAGGAACAAAAAGAAGCGGTGTTAAGCACAGAGGGACCTAATTTAATAGTAGCAGGCGCAGGCTCAGGTAAAACAAGAGTTTTAACAACAAGACTAGCACATATTATTAATTCGAAGAAAGCATGGGCGAATCAAATTTTGTGTGTGACTTTTACTAATAAAGCAGCAAAAGAAATGCAAAATAGAGTGCTTAATTACGTCAGTGAGAAGTCAACTGCAGTTCCTTGGCTTGGTACATTTCATTCTATCAGTGTTAAATTTTTAAGAAGGCACGCAGAAGCAATTGGCTTAAAAGGAAATTTTACCATTTTAGATACCGATGATCAAAAAAAAATAGTTAGAAATATTTGTAAAGCAGAGGACATAGATGCCAAAAAAATTACACCTCGGTTTATCTTATCTTTTATAGACAAATGGAAAAATAAAGGCTTACACCCTGAAAATATTAAAGACGATGAATTTACTGGATTAGAAAAATCTATTTTTAAAGTTTATAAAATTTACCAAAATAAAATTAGAGAACTAAATGCCTGTGATTTTGGTGATCTTATTTTATATTGTGTAAAATTATTTGAAAATCACCCGGATATAAAAAAAATTTATAATAATAATTTTAAATATATATTAGTAGATGAATTTCAAGATACTAATTTTATTCAAAATAAATGGTTAAATCTTTTGGTTAATGAACAACAGAATATTTGTTGTGTTGGAGATGACGATCAATCTATCTACAGCTGGAGAGGTGCGGAAATAAAAAACTTTTTAACATTCGATCATATCTATAAAAACTGTAAAGTTTTTAAATTAGAACAAAATTATAGATCTACAAAAAATATCTTAGAAACTGCGTCGACTTTAATTTCACACAACAAAGGTAGAGTTGAAAAAAAACTTTGGTCCTCTGCTCAACAGGGTGAGAAAGTAAAAATTAATTGCTATCAAACAGGTCGTGAGGAAGCGGAAAATGTTAGTGATATTGCAGAAAATAAATTAAAAAAGAAATATTCACTTAATAACGTCGCTATTTTAGTAAGAGCTATTTATCAGACAAGAGAATTTGAAGAAAGATTTCTTAAAGTAGGCTTAGGTTACAGAGTTTTAGGTGGAACTAGGTTTTACGAAAGAGCTGAAATAAAAGATGCTGTGGCATATTTAAGGATTATAAATCAAAAATATGATGATTTAGCTTTAGAAAGAGTAATCGAAAACCCTAAAAGAGGTGTAGGTGAAAGCACACTTAGTCAATTATATCTTTTTGGCAGTCAAAACAAACTGTGTCTTGAAGACGCTATAAAAAAAAAAATAGAAAATGATAGTTTAAAACCTAAGATCAAAACAAGTTTATTACAGTTAACTAGAATGATTGATAAATGGAGAGTAGATGCGAAAACTAATAAGCATTACGACCTTTTGAAAATTATATTAGATGAATCAGGTTATTCTGAAATGCTTAAGAATAAAAAAGATTTAGAAAATGAAAATAAGCTAGATAATATAAAAGAACTTCTTAGGGCCATGCACGAATATGATAATTTACAATCTTTTTTAGAGCACGTTGCTCTTGCTACATCTATTGATAAGGTGTGGGAGGGAGAAAAGATTAATTTAATGACTATGCACGCTGCTAAAGGATTGGAATTTGATGTCGTTTTTTTACCCGGATGGGAAGAGGGTTTGTTTCCTCATCAAAAATCACTAGAGGAAAAAGGTGATTTGGCTTTGGAGGAGGAAAGAAGACTCGCATATGTGGGGATAACTAGAGCTAAAAAAGAAGCCTATTTATCTTTTGCTATGAAAAGATCGTACCACGGAGAATGGATGGATGCCTTACCTTCGAGATTCATAAACGAAATTCCAGATGAAAATATAGAAAAAAATGAGATTGAGTCTGCGTCAGAATTTAAGGGTGATTTTGATTTTAATCAAGATATAGGTATAGATTTTGATGGCGAGTATAAAAGCCCAGGCTGGGAAAGATTTAAAAAAAATAAAATGCTAAAATGGAAAAAATAAAAAAATTAAGAAAACTTTTTAAAACCTTCGATTTAGATGGGTACATAGTGCCAAAAAATAATAACTTTTTTGGTGAATACGTACTTACTCCAGAAGATAATTTAAAATATATTTCTAATTTTACAGGGTCTGCTGGATTTGCTGTTATTCTTAAGAATAAAAACTACATGTTTGTCGATGGTAGATATACAATCCAGGCAGGCATACAATGTGGTGACCAATTTAAAATTTGCACTATACCTAAGAAATATCCTTATAATATTTTTAAGCAAAAAAATTTAAAATTAGGATTTGATCCAAAACTTCATACTGAAAATTCATTAAATGGACTTTTTAAAAATCCTTTCATAAAACTAAGGCCAATTAATAAGAATTTAATTGATTTATTGTGGAAGAGAGAAAAAAACTTAAATATAAAACCTTTTTATTTTATTAAAGATAAAGATGCTGGTTTAAAAGTTGAGCAGAAATTAGCTAAATTAGTAAAACTAATAAAATTAAATAAAGCTAATTATTTATTCACTACAGCATCTGAAAATATTGCTTGGTTGTTAAATATAAGGGGTAAAGATACTAGTTATTCTCCATTACCTAACTCACATGCTGTAGTTGATGAAAACGGAGAAGTATTGTTATTTTGTAATTTAAAAAAAATTAATAAATCTTTTAAAAATAAAATAAATAAATCTGTTAAAATTTACGATTTTAACTTGCTTCCAAATTTTTTTTTAAATTTATCTAGTAAAAAAATTTTAATAGATGTTTTAACTTGTTCAATTTTTTATAAATCAGTTATCGAAAAAAATAATTTAATAATAAAAACACAAGATCCGATTTATTATTTAAAATCTATAAAAAATAAAACTGAAATTAATAATTCTATCAAATCCCATATTTATGACGGTGCGGCATTAACTAAGTTTATATTTTGGTTAAAAGATAATTTTAGAAAAATAAAAATTAATGAAATTTCAGCTCAAGAAAAACTTTTAAGATTTAGAAAAAAAAATAAAACATTTCATAATTTAAGCTTTCCGACCATTTCTGGCTCGGGCCCTAATAGTGCAATAATTCATTATAAAGCTGATAAGAAAAGTAATCGTTTATTAAGGAAAGGAGATGTGTATTTGGTAGATTCTGGTGGACAGTATTTATACGGCACAACAGATGTGACAAGAACTTTATCTCTTGATGTTCAAAATTATAAAATTAAAGATATTTTTACTAGAGTTTTAAAAGGGCATATTGCTGTCGCTTCATTCAAGCTTAATAAAAATTCTAACGGCGATGTGATAGATCGTTCTGCAAGAAAATTTTTAAAAGATATAAATTTAGATTACCCACACGGGACCGGCCATGGCGTTGGATATTTTTTAAATGTTCATGAGGGACCACAAGCTATTTCTAGAGGAAATAAAGTTAAGTTTAAAGAAGGCATGATCACTTCTAATGAACCAGGATATTACAAAGAAAATCACTTCGGTATTCGTATCGAAAATTTAGTTTATGTAAAAAAAAATAAAGATAAATTAAAATTCAAAGATTTAACCTTAGTTCCTATAGATAAAACATTAATAGAAAAAAAACTCTTAACTTCTTTTGAAAAAAATTGGTTAAATAAATATCATCAAAGGGTGTTTGCTAATTTAAAAATATTTATGAATAAATTAGAGCTAACTCAACTTAAACACGCCTGTTCAAATATTTAATACCTTATACCAATCTACTTCAGATATAATTTTTACACCTAATTTTTTAGCTTTTTCTATTTTTGATTTGATTGGTTTACTGTTACCCGTGACTAAAATATTCAATTTACTTGAAATGTTTCCAAGTACCTTGCCGCCATTCTCTTCAACTAATGATTTTGCTTCTGACCGGCTTATTTTTTCAAACCCTCCGGTAAACATGACTGTCTTTCCACTTAGCTTACCATCTTTATTTAATATTTTAGAATTTTCTATTTTTAAATGCTTAATTAAAGAAGATACAATCTCATTATTTATTTTATTTGAAAAGAATTCTTTTAGAGAGTTTAATTGAGCAGATCCAATTCCATCTAACTCAACAATATTTTTTAGTAAGCTTTCTTGCTTAGTAGAATCAAAAAGTTCAATTAATTTTGTAATACTTTTAAAAAAATTACCTAAAAGTTTTGCATTTTCTTGTCCTATGTGTCTTATGCCAAGAGAATAAATAAATTTATCAAGTAAAATTTTTGAGGACTTGTTTATTGCATTTTTTAAGTTCTCAACTGATAGTTCGCCCCACCCTTCTAAATTCTCTATTTTTTTATAATTTAATCTAAAAATATCTGAAGGTTTTTTTACTAATTCTAATTCCCAAAATTGATCTATAACTTTTTTTCCTAATCCTTCAATATTAAATGCATCCTTAGACACAAAATGTTTTAATTTTTCTTTTGCAATGAATTGACACTTATATTCTCTATCTAGGCATCTTCTTACTGCATCTATTTTCTTTGTATTAACATTTATTTCTTTTATGGTATCAGAACCACAAAGACATTTAGTTGGAAAAATAAATTTTTTAGAATCTTTCTCTCTTTTACTTAAATCTATGGATACGACTTGAGGAATAACATCACCAGCTCTTTGGATGGTAACAAAGTCTCCTATTCTAATATCCTTTCTAATAATTTCTTCTTCATTATGTAGTGTGGCGTTAGAAACAACTACTCCTCCTACTGTTACTGGCTCAACTTTAGCAACAGGAGTTAATGCTCCTGTTCTGCCTACCTGAATAACAATATCATTAATTTTCGTTGTAGCTTTAACTGATGAAAATTTATAAGCAATTGCCCATCGTGGAGAATTTGATGTATTACCTAGTCTTGCTTGTAAAAGTAGATCATCAATTTTTATAACGAGACCGTCAATATCATAATCTAGATCTGATCTAGTTTTTTCAATTTTGTTATATTGATTCTTTATCTCTTTAAGGTTTCTAGCCAAGAAATTATGAGGATTTGTTTTAAATCCCCAGTCATTTATTTTTTTTAAAAAACCTGACTGTTTTTTAAAAATAAAAGGTTCTACTTCCCCAAAACCATAAGCCAAAAATTTTAGTGGAATTTTTGCAGTGCTAGTAGATTCTTTTTGTCTTAATGAACCACCTGCTGCATTTCTAGGGTTAGCAAACTTATTTTTTATTTTTTCAAAATCTTTTTTTCCAATATAAACTTCACCTCTTATTTCAAGTATCTTTGGTGTATCACTTGATCTAATATAGTGAGGTATTTGTTTTATTGTTTTAAGATTTTCAAGAATATCTTCGCCGAACTCACCATCTCCTCTCGAAAGTCCTTTAACTAGAATCCCATTTTCATATGTTAATGATGCTGAGATTCCATCAATTTTAGGTTCCAGTGAAAATGATAAATTTATATTTATGTTGTTTAGATAATTATTAATCTTTTTTTCAAAATCTTTTATGTCGTCGTTATTAAATGCATTGGCAAGTGAAAGCATTGGTTTTGAGTGTTTTATTTTATTAAATTTGGAAGAGGGCTTGAATCCAATTTTGTTTTTTATTGATCCATATTTTTTTAAAAATGAATGTTTCTTTTCTAGTTCAAGAGTCTCTTTTTTTAATTCATCATATTTTTGATCAGAAACAATAGGTGAGTCTTTAGCATAATAAGATTCATTATATTTTTCTATAAACTTAACTTTTTTAAGATAATTTTGAATTATAACATCTTCTTTGCTAGACATTTTTTAATTAAGTATTTTTTTAATTGTTCTTTTTATTAGCCCATCATCTTTTTTAATTTCAGATTTTTTACGTAATTTATAGGATTTATTTAAAATTTTGTAAGTTTGCTCGTACCATTCACTTGAATTATAATTATATCCTAAAATTGCTGCACTCGATTTTGCTTCATCTGTTAAGCCGACTCTGTAATAAACTTCTACCAATCGATGCAGTGCCTCTTCGATAAAAACAGTTTTGGAGTAGTCGTTAATAATAACTTTTAGTCTATTAATAGCAGGTATCCACTTCTGAGTAGTTATGTAATATTTCGCAATATACATTTCTTTTGCTGCGAGTTGATTGTTAACTAAATCTAATTTAAATTTTAAGTCTAGCGCATATTCTGTATCTGGATAATTTTGTAAAAAAAAAATTATTTTTTTTTTAGTCTCTATAAGTGGTTTAATGTCTTTTTTCTCGTCTAAGATTTGCTCATATAAAGTAAGTGCAATTAAATAATGGGCATAGGCCACATTTTTGTCTGCGGGATATTGGTTTATAAAACGTTCTAGGTTTGCGGTTGCTTCTGGATAAAAATTTATCGAATAAAGACAAAAACTAGACATTAAAGCAGCTTTTGCAGAAAATTCAATTTGAGGTAAAATTGTTTCTGCTTCAGAAAATTTTTTAGAAGCAAAAAAATAATTACCGTCATTCATTGCCTTTACAGCTTCCTTGTAAATTTCAAAAGATTTTTCTTTATTAGCAGGTATCTTTAGTTCTGGTTCCTTTTTAGAACATGAGATGGTTAAAAAAATTATTAAAATTGCATAGGTTAATTTTTGATACATTGAGTTACTCATATCAAATTAAATTAAATTAACTAGGTAAATTTTTGAAGATCTTAAGCGTTAACCGCTAGCTTATTTGCTGATGTTTTAAAATATGATTTTATAGTTTTAGATTCTTCCAGTTCAATTATTGAATAATATGATCTGTCTTTTAACAATGTTCTTAAAAATAGGTTACTTAAGCTGTGACCACCCTGAATACACTTTACACTGCCCAGTATTCTGTGCCCTGACAATATAAAATCGCCTGCTAAATCTAAAATTTTATGATTTACAAACTCTTTGGTATTTCTTAGTCCTGCAGAATTTAAGATTTTATTATCTTTTACAACTATTGCATTATCTAAAGACCCACCTTTAGCTAAACCAATTTTTTTTATCTGTTCTACATCTTCAAATAAACAGAATGTTCTTGATGTGTAAACATTAGATAAATCTTTGTCTGAAAAATTAATCTGATTTCTTTGTTTGCCAATTACACTGTTAGAATAGACCAGCTGAAAATCAACATTTAAACTATTTTTATTTGGCTCTATAGAGATAAATTTTTCTTTTTCATTAAATTCAAATTTTTTTAAAATTTGTAAATATTTTCTTTTAGCTTTTTGTTCTTTAATTCCAATTTTAAAGATAGTTTCAACAAATTCTTTAGAGGATCCATCCATGATTGGAACTTCAGAGGCATTGATTTCTATCAATGCGTTGTCAATACCCGTTATATAAAGTGCTGCTAGCAAATGCTCAACCGTTGATATGCTTACGTTAAAGCTATTTTGAATTGTTGTACAAAGCTTAGCTGAAGAAACATTTTCAAAATTTGCATTTATAATATTGTTTTGTTCAAGATCGGTTCTTTTAAAAACTATTCCATAATTTTCGTCAGCAGGTATTATTTTAATTACACTTTTTAGGCCGCTGTGCAGCCCAACTCCACTAAATTCTATTTTTTTTGAAATTGTTTTTTGGAATAAACTTAACATGACACTTTTATACAAAACAATAGTGAGAAACTTAAAACAACTAATGTTTCAAAAAAATACTACAAACTAACTAAATAACCTTGAAAAAAAACGGGTAATTAATGATTTGTTTTTATGATTTATTGGTATTGCTTCTTTTTCCCAACCTTTGCTAATAAGTTCGCAGGCACCACTAACACTCGCTGATAAGGTTTGAGCTGTATCACGGTCATAAATACTCTCCAAAGCTACAAGTTTGCTATTTTCTATAACATATTGAATATTTCTATAATACTCAGAAGAATCAACGTAAATATAAATTTTATCATTGTTCTTTAGATTTTTAATATTAATATTTTTTTTGTAACAAATTTCAAATAATTCTTCTATACGTGCATTGATTATATCTAAAATCAATTGATATTTTATTTTTCTATAAGGTGAAATATAAAAGTATTTTTTTTCTAAATAAGATTCACTGTTTGTTTCTATAATATTTTTTAATTCAATTTCTCTCATAAAATTTTTTACTTCTTCAATTTTAAGAGAGCATAATTTTGATATATCTTTAATAATTAAAGCAAAACCAAAGTTAAAGTCTTCAGTAAAAACGTATGATTTGTTTTTAAATAAAGAAATATTAATTCTATTTTCTTCTAATCTTAAAATTGTAACATTTTTATTTAATTGATTATTTGATAAAAGATAAATTCCTTCAGCAAAAGGCTTTAAAATTGTTTTTTGTATATTCAATCCACAATTACTAAAAACTGATTTTATATTTTTAAGAATGTTTTTATTTACTAGAAAAAAAGTCATATTCTGATTATAAAATTCACCGAAGAGACCAATAGGTAAATTTTCTAAGTTATCACTATCAAGTGAAAAATTTGAATTGAAAAGATGAATTAAAGAATCATTATTTTCACTTTCTAGTATAATTTTTTTTATGTTGTTAAGAATATAAACCACGTCTTCACTTGAAACTTGTGAGCCATTTAATTTTTTATAACCGCTAACATTTAAGCAATTTATGTGATTTGGATTAATTATAATTGCCACACTAGAAAAAAAATAACTTATTTCATCTTCAATTATATTGATGGTTTTTTTTAACAATTTACTTACGGTATCAACATTAATTACATGACCGTTTTGAACACCTACACTATCTAAAGTAATTTTTTTTAGTATTTTAAAATCTTTTTTTTCGTTAAATGTGACAACAAAAAATATAAATTTATTATCATTCAGATCTATAATTAGGCAAGGTTCGTTTAACTGCATATTATTGTAAAATTAATTGGTCTCGTATTCTAAAGTCAAAAACTTTGTATTTAGAAAAATTATTATTTCTCAACATTAAATTAATTTTTGGTAGTAAATTTAAATAGTTTTTTTCTGGAAATTTAATAGCCTTTTCATTTTTTAGAACAATATCCCATCTGCCAACATCAAAGTAGTAAAAAGCTTTAATTTCATTTACTTTAAAATTGTTTGTTTCTAAGTCATTGTAGAAAATGTCAAAATTTTTATACTTACCAATAATTATAGGTAAATTGCTGTAGATTTTAAGGTCTATGAAATTTATCTTTTCATTATCTTTAGTTATATAAAATTTTTTTCTATCTATTGTTTGTGTTGCTACTGGTACCTTTTCAATTATGGTAATCTTCAAGGTATTTGGATATTTTTTTTTTAATTGAATATTTGATATAAAATCATGCTTGTTTATAATTTTAAAAATTTTTTTTTTTTTTAGATAAAACAAGCTTGTATTTTTTAAAATATTTAATTCAGATTTTAGTTTGGGTAAATTAATTGCAACATTATTTTCTATTAATATTTTTTTTATTGGGAAAAAAACGCTTAAACTCTCTCTGTTGCTATTACTGCTATATGTAGAAAAAATAAAAAAAATAAATATAAGAAAATATAACTTTGATGAATTTTTCATCTATTAATAGTCGCGTCATCAATAATTTTTTTTACGAGTTCTTTAAATGAAATACCCACATATTTTGCTATTTCAGGTACTAGAGATAAATCTGTCATTCCTGGTTGGGTGTTTATTTCTAATAAATAAAACTTATTGTTGATTAATTTAAAATCAGATCTAGTTACTCCTTTACAATTCAAAACTTGATGAGCTTTTTCCGCTAGTTTCAAAACTTTATTATAACTATTTTTACTTATATCGGCTGGCATAATATGTTTGGTAAGAGCAGATTTAGAATATTTGGCTTTGTAGTCATAAAAATTTCTTTTTGGTTTTAGTTCAATTGCTCCTAATGCTTTACCGTTAATAACCGCAACTTGAATTTCCTGTCCTGCAATATATTTTTCAACTATCAAAGTTTTGTAACTTTTTAACAATTTAACTACTGATTTTTTTAATTGATTAAAATTTTTACATATCTCTACTCCTATACTTGATCCTTCATTAGAGGGTTTTACTACCATTGGATAACTAAGATTTGAATTTCGTAGGATTTCCTTTTTTAAATATTTTTTGTAATTTACTGAATTTAAAAAAATATAGTCTGCGGTTAAAAGATTATTTTTTTTAAAAATTTTTTTTGATATAATCTTGTCCATTGCATTCATCGATGATGTTATACCTGAATGTGTATAAGGTATTTTAAAATATTCAAAGTAACTCTGAGCTATTCCATCCTCACCATCTTTGCCATGCAAAGCATTAAAAATTAAGTTCACTTTTTTTATATATTGTTTAATTTTACTTAAATGTTCTTTAGCGGGATCAAATGAAATTATCTTATATCTTAATTTTTTTAACGCCTTGATGCAGGCTTTACCTGATTTTAAACTTATTTCTCTTTCACTAGAAACTCCACCTTGGACTACTAAGATTGTTTTCTGTTTCATTGTTTTTTATTTGTTGCAACCAATTATTTTAATTTCTAGTTCTAGGTTTGTTTTAGTCTTTAGATATACTGTTTCTTTAACTTTATTAATTAAATCTTCTAATTCTTTTGCAGTTGCTTTGCCGTCATTAACAAAAAAGTTACAGTGTTTATCAGATATTTTTGCATTTCCAATTTGTAAGTTTTGACAATCAGATTCCTTAATTAATTCCCATGCCTTTTTATTTTTAGTGTTCTTAAAAGTGCTGCCACAAGTTTTTATTTGACTTGGTTGAGAATTTTTTTTTTTTTCGATTAAAATTTTTTGCTTGTTTTGAATTTTATCTTTTAAACAAACTTTACCTTGCAATTTCACACTAATAATTATTAAATTTTGATCTAAGCTACTGTCCCTGTAATAAAACTCAATCTCAGAAGCTGAAATATCTTTTTCATTTCCATGAGCATCAATAGCCTTAATAGAGTGAAGGATTTGTGAAATATCTTCACCATAACAACCGCTGTTCATTTTGATGGCGCCACCTATTGAGCCAGGTATGCATGATAAAAACTCCAATCCTGTTATTGAATTCTCCATTGCAAAATCAGCTAATTTTTTATCCAAAGTCGCAGCTCCTGCTTCTATGATGTTAGAAGATTCTAAATTTAGATAGGAAAAATGAGGACTTAGTTTTATTGTGATTCCTTTGACACCACCGTCTCTTATTAAGGTATTAGATCCAGCTCCTAGAATGGTAATTTTTTGTGGTTTAATTTTTTTTATAAAAAAAATTATATCTTCTTTGCTAGTAGGTTTAAAAAAAACCTCAGATGGGCCTCCGAGATTAAACCAGCTATAATTAGCTAATTTTTCATTAAATAAGATTTTTTTTCCGTACTTTGATTCTATTTCTTCCGATATTAATTTCATAAAAATTTTTTTAAATTATACATCCATTTGGATATTGATCCTGCGCCCATGCCTACAACAACTTCATCACTAATTAAATTTTTTCTAAAATATTTACTTAAATCACTTTCATTCTTAATAAGAATTACTTGGGTTTTAGAAAATTTTGAAATTAATTGAGCAAACATTATTTCATTATACCCATGATCAATAGATTCACCCGCGGCATATACCGGGCAAAGTATCACCTGATTAGAATCTTTAAAACATGAGGCAAATTGTAATTTTAAGCTCTTAATTCTAGAGTATCTATGAGGTTGAAATACAGCGATAATTTTTCTTTTTGGTATAACTTTTCTAACCCCCCCCAATACAGACTTTATTTCTGTAGGGTGATGAGCATAATCATCGTAAAATTCTATTTTATTTTTTTTAAATACTTTTGTAAGTCTTCTTTGGACTCCTGAAAAATTTTTTAAAGCTTTTTTAATTACACTTACACTTAAACCTAATTTTAAACACAGGCCAATCGCAGCGCTAGCGTTTAGTACATTGTGCTTACCAATTAAATTTAATAAAATATTTTTAATATATATTTTTTTAAAACCAATATTTTTAACTTTTATATCAAATTTAGTATAATTAATTTCATACTTAGGGTTGCAAATTTGATAATTTGAATCTTTATGAAAACCATAAGTGTAATAGTTTTTTGTTTTTAATTTTTTAATTATCTTTTTTATATTTAAATCATCTAGACATAAAAACGACTTACCTATTGGAGGAGTTTTTTCAATAAATGTCTTAAAAGCTTCTTTTAATTTATCAAAATTTC